>Ga0206126_10000142_pt1 | contig 95248 bp, 132 predicted proteins | sample Helgoland_Spring_5_FD_148621 | JGI IMG/M metagenome (GOLD analysis project Ga0206126, IMG submission 148621) | Pelagic subsurface seawater microbial communities from Kabeltonne, Helgoland, North Sea - Helgoland_Spring_Bloom_20160412_1 | ecosystem: Environmental > Aquatic > Marine > Epipelagic ...
AGTCGAGATATCGGCCAAGTTGAACGCGGCGGTGGGCTCAGCAACGGTGCTGACCATCAAACTGGTATCGGCTGACCCGGCGGCGGACGACACGTACACCTCTGGTAACACAGACGGTGTGGCGGCCAACCCCAACGAGGCACCAGTAATGACGCTTACGCTGACAGAGAACCATCCCACAGACGCACAGGGATTGGCGGCGGCGATCAGAGTGGCATCAAACGCAGAAGTTTCAAACTCAATATCATAATAATTTTATTTGGTTGCTAAAACACCATAATTACTGTAAAATAGTGTTATGGACAGCAAGGAACTGAAACGGCTGAACGAACTGAAACTTCAGTCTGGACTATCATATGATCGAGCACTGGCCAAGCGTAATGCATTGGAGAAGGCCCACTCACGGATGGTCGTGGTGTACAACGAGCACATATTCCGAGCAGATGCCCACACGATCAACTTGGTAAGCACACTGAAAGAAAACCATGGCACCTTCTTCGTGTTGGACACCAACCAGAATCCAGTGGAGATAAAGGACGCAACAAAATTTTTAGAAATACTGATTGGCAGGAATCAGGAGGCACTGAGTGCGTATCACCAGTTGGCAAAGAGCCTAGAAAAAAGAGATGACTGATGCAAAAGGGAGTTCTACTTTACTGCTTTGACACGTCAGAGACCAAGTACCACGCAATACTGATACGTTGTGTGCAACTGATAAAGGCTAATCTACAACTGCCCATCACAGTCGTCACTGACAAAGAGACACACAAACATCTAGGGAGTCTAGATTCAGTTGATTACAAATTCATCAAGCCAGAGAAGGGCAACACCAAGAACGGCAAACAATGGCACAATGCTGACAGACACATGTCCTACGACCTCTCTCCGTATGAAACCACGTTGGTCATGGACATAGACTACTTTCCATTCACGGACAATCTGAGACGGTTCATGGACACACAGTATGATTTCCTTGTGGCCAAGGACGCATATGACCTCTCCGGCAGGAACAGTTTCGATCTGAGGCGTTACTCCATGATAGACATGGTCTGGGCCACAGTATTGGTGTTCCGTAAAACAGAAAAGGCCAAAAAGATATTTGAGATGGTCAAGTACGTCAAGGCACACTATCCCTACTTCAATGAGATCTACAGGATCTACAGCAAAAACTTCCGTAATGATTATGCGTTTTCCATAGCATTGGAACAGATCAATGGTTTCATGGGATATGCAACACTGCCAATACAACTGCCCACATTGCCACCCGACTGCAAGGTACTGTCAATCAGTGACCAAGGTTTGGCCTGGCAGGGCGACGGCAAGATCATGCACACCGTAGGACAAGACGTGCATGTGCTAAACAAGGAGTTAGCCGATGTCTAAGGGATTCCTGTGGTTCGCCCAGAACAATGACACAACAGACTACGTCGAACTGTCCATAAGATTGGCCAAGTCCATAAAGAAATGGAATCGTGAGAACAGTGTGTGCGTGATCACTGATGAGAAGAGTAAATTTGAACACGAAGCGGTAGACGTGGTACAGGTGTTGGAGGAGGATGATGCCTCGGAACACAAAATAAAATGGGCCAACGAGCACAAGGCATGTTGGTGGACTCCTTTCGAGTACACGATCAAACTAGAAGCGGACATGCTGTGGACGGCCAACACGGACTGGTGGTGGTACCACCTATGGCAACACGATCTGGTGTTCAGTGTTGATTGCAGGAACTACAAGGATCAAGTGGTCAAGGAGACACCGTACAGGAACTTGTTCAAAAGAAATCATCTACCCAACATATACAATGGACTGATGTACTTCCGTAAATCAGAAAGATCTAAGAAATTTTTTGAATTGGCAGAACAGATAACTTACAAGTGGAATGAAGTCAAGGAGCACATGTTGATCAATTGCCACGACACTTATCCTAGCACGGATGTGGTGTTCGCCCTGGCATATAGGATTTTAGATCCAACCAATCAACATCTCATAGACTACGAATGGTTCAAGTTCCTTCATCATAAGCCTGGTGTAAATAATCTAGACTGGGTCAAAGATCAAAACAACTTCCTGTTCCCCAACAAGTCAGGAGATGCATATTACCTAGGAGAACGTCGTGTGTCCAGGCCATGGCACTACTTCGACAAGGAGATTAATGTCAGAGATTTTTAAAGCACTAAAGGATTTCAAGGTTCGACCTCCCAAGAGACACTTTGTAAACATAGACGGCAAACAGATAGAAGTGCCTCTTGACAAGAAATTGGAAATAATGAGGAGAGGCGAGCAATACTACACGCTGTCCAACGTGGATGGCAAAACAGACATAGTTGAAAAAGATCAAATAAAACCCAAGGCAAAGACACAGTATTCTCAGTTGATATCAACACCACACAAAGGTTACGTGTTCTTGGACGGGGACATACATTGGCCAATTGGGATCGTAGATGGAGGAAAAGCATGGTTGCTCGAGTACGAGTAAGCGATCTAGATTTCGTTTACATAAGTTTCAAAGAACCCAACAAGGAACTGAATTGGGCAGATCTAAAAAACAAGGTGCCATGGGCCAAGCGTGTCGATGGGGTAGTTGGATTCGATTCTGCACACAAGGCCGCGGCGGAACTAGCGGAAACTGATTTCTTTATCAGTGTGGACGGAGACAACATCATAAATGAGAAATTCCTACTAGAGACTTTGGATTGGAGCAAGACCAATCCTGACGCTGTCCACAGGTGGCGTGCTAAAAACAATGTGAATGGACTGGTGTACGGAAACGGCGGGTTGGTAGGATGGCCAAAACAGACTTGCCTCAACATGCGTACACACGAAAACGCAGACACCGAGGAGAACAGATTAGACTTCTGTTGGGGTGTACCACATGAAAATCTACACAACTGTTATTCGACCACGGTGATCAATGCGGAAAAGGACCAGGCATTCACTGCCGGATACAGGGAGGGCGTGAAAATGGGATTGGACAAAGGCAAAGCCATACCGGCCAACGACTTCAACAAGAATGTGTGGCCTGAGAACCTGCGTGTGCTGAGCACCTGGATGACAGTGGGGGCCGATGTAGAGAATGGCAAATACGCCATGCTGGGCGCCAGGATGGGACTGTATCACACTGTGCTGGGCAACTCCAATGAACAAAGTGACATCAGTGACATAGGAGGCATGAGAGAAATGTTCTTCAACAAAATAGACGCCAACAACATGGACGACGAGATACGGATGTATGGTGAGAGCATCAAACAGAGGTTGGACATACCAATAGCAGACTTCACACCAGAGGACAGCAAGTTCTTCAAGTTCACGTTGCCGGAGCACAGGAACAAAGGAGTGCAAGACCGTGAGTATCAGTGATTACAAGTCAGACGCAGACAAGGCCAGAGAGAAATTAGAGACCGTGTCTCCCACCATGTGCCTGGCCAAGTGGAACCAGACCTCACTGCACCTGCCCACGGGCAAGACAAACAGTTGCTATCATCCTCCACTGCACAAGATCAGCCCAGACAAGCTCAACTACAACCCCGCGAGCCTGCACAACACCACTGATAAACTGCAACAGAGGAAGGAGATGCTCGAGGGCAAGAAGCCAGAAGGGTGTTCCTACTGCTGGAACATAGAGAAGACTGGAGAGATGAGTGACAGGCACTACAGGTCGGGCGAACCATGGGCCATGCAGGACTTCGATGACATCATGAAAAAACCACTGGACGACAAGTGGACTCCGAGGTACGTTGAGGTCAACTTCAACAACGCCTGCAATTTCAAGTGTAGTTACTGCTCACCACAGTTCTCCACCACGTGGGGCAAGGAAGTCGATCGTTATGGAGAATATCCAACGTCACCACCCCACAACATGCCGGAACACTTCCAAGGAGAGAACAGGCCTTTAACAAATCGTGAAGATAATCCATACGTTGAAGCGTTCTGGAGATGGTGGCCAACGCTGTACAAGAATCTAAAACACTTCCGTATGACGGGAGGGGAACCCATGATGGATGTGAACACATACAAGGTGTTCCAGTACATAATTGACAACCCCAAACAGGACCTACACCTGAACGTGACCAGCAACATGTGTCCCCCGGACAAGAAACTGAAGGAGAAATACTTCAACATGGCACAGGAGATATGTATGCAGGACAAGGTGGAACACATGATGCAGTTCGTGAGCGTGGATGCATGGGGCAAACGTGCGGAGTACATCAGGAACGGATTGGATTTCAACTACATGATGGACAACGTGGAGGAGTTCCTGGAGCGTATACCAGGGAGGAATTCCATAACGTTCATATGCACATACAACAATCTCAGTATAACCAGCATGGACCAATTACTTGAAAAGATACTGGAACTGCGTGCCAAGTACAGCACCACATACCAACGTATATGGTTTGACGTGCCACTGCTGAGGCAACCCACATGGCAACAGATCACACTGCTCCCGGAATCCTACCAAATAATACATGAGGAAAACATAGAATACATGCAGAAGCATTGTGGGAACGACAGAGGGTACAGCAAGTTCAACGATTTCGAGATCCAGAAGATGCAACGTAATCTCGCATACTGGCGCGAAAACGCTGACGCAAGTACGCAAAATAAAAAAAACTTTTACGCTTTCTTCAACGAACACGACCGCAGACGTCTCACAAGGTTCTTGAACACCTTTCCTGAGATGGAAGAGTTCTGGGAGGAGTGCAGAAACGTATGAATGATTTAGAATACAAGAAAAAAATACTAGACACCAAATCTGCAAGTTTCTGTGGGGCCAAATGGTACAATGCGACTATATGGCTGGGCAGTGGGATGACCACAAGTTGTCACCATCCGCTTCCGCACAAGATTGATCCAATCGCTGTGCAATCAAATCCGAAACTGCTACACAACACACCTGAGAAAAAAGAACAGCGTAGGCAGATGCAGTGCGGAGAGAGGCCTGCAGGATGCGAGTACTGTTGGAAGATTGAAGACATCAACAGAGACAACATAAGTGATAGGGTGTATAAATCACAAATATTCACAGATGAAGATCTAGACACAGCATATAACCTAGATCACAAGGAAGACGTAGACTTGAAAACACTAGAAATAGCATTTGACAGGACCTGTAACTTTGCTTGTACGTATTGTAATCCTGCATTCAGTTCCACTTGGGCAAACAACATCAAGAGGCAAGGACCATACACCGATATGAAAACAGATGGCAGGAATCATTTCACACACAGCCATGAAAGTGCAGAGCCGTACAAGAAAGATGAGACCAATCCATACGTGGAAGCATTCTACAAATGGTGGGAAACAGACCTACACAAGAGCCTAGATGAACTGAGGATAACAGGCGGAGAACCTATGATGTCACCTAATTTATGGAGACTACTAGATTGGATAGAAACACAGGGAGATAAAATGAATCCCAACATGACCCTCGCAATAAACTCTAACCTAGGTGCAAAGCAGAGCATCATTGATAGATTCAAAACAAAATTAAAGAAGTTTGATAACTTCGAATTGTATACTAGTTGTGAAGCAACATTTGGACAAGCAGAATACATCAGAGACGGACTAGTTTATGGAGATTGGCATTCCAACTTCTTGCACATGATGGTGGATAAGGTTCCACGTGCCCTCCACAATATGTGTACAATTAACGCACTATGTCTAGAGTCATTACCTGAGTTTTTAGAGAAAATGGTTTGGTTCAAGAGTGCAGGCAAGGTGTACGGACCAGAAGTTAACTTTACACTGAACATATTGAGGTTTCCGAGTTTCCAATCACCGCTTGTGCTACCGGATGATTTAAGAAATAAATTTAAACTGGACTTGGTAAAGTTTTTAAATACTAACGAAAAACATTTAGAACACATGGAAATTAATCAAACACAAAGACTTATCGACTACTTGGATGTTGTCAAAACACCACATGCAGGTGCGGCCGAACAGAGTAAACTACAAAAAGACTTCAAGGCATTCTACAGTCAATATGACAAACGATCAGGAAAAGAATTTGAAAAGACTTTCCCAATAATAGGAGAATGGTACCGTGGCATATGATTACGGGGCCAAGGAGCCCGAGAAGTTAAAGATTAAAGACATGACCGAGAGACAGCGTGAGTTGTTGATCGACAGTGACACATTTTGTATGATGCCATGGCTACATCTCCACGCTTTTCCAGACGGCAGGGCCTATCCATGTTGCTTCGCAATAGATGATTATCCTGTGGGAAACTTAAACAAGGATTCCATGGAAACTGTGTTCAATGGCAAGGACATGAAACAGTTGAGACAAAACATGTTGTCAAACAAATCCAGTAAAAACTGCACCAAATGTTATGATCAAGAAAAGTCGGGATTTTTCAGTTTACGTATGAGTTCGAACAAACACTTTGGACACAACATAGGAATGATTGATAACACCAAAGAAGACGGCAGTGCAGATTTTGTGATCAAGTACTGGGATATACGATTCAGCAATCTATGTAATTTGGCCTGTAGGAGTTGCGGCACATGGTTCAGTTCAAATTGGTATGAGGACCATAAGAAGTTAGCAGGCGAACCACCAAAACATGCCAAGATATTACGTGTCGGAAGAAGTTCCAATGACATATGGGATCAGATGTTAGAACAGTTTGATCATGTTGAGCAGTTCTATTTCGCAGGCGGAGAACCTTTGATAATGGAGGAACACTACAGGATATTGAAAGAGCTGGACAAAAGAAAAATGTATCACGTGAGACTGATCTACAACACCAATTTCACTAAGACAAAATTCAAGGACATGGATGTACTAGAATTATGGAAAAAATTTGACACAGTCTCTATAGGTGCCAGCCTTGACGCAGAAGGTAAACGTGCTGAACTAATGAGGAAAGGAACGGTATGGGACGATGTGGTGGCCAACAGGAAAAGGATGTTGGAGGTGTGTCCCGAAGTTGACTTCTACATCAGTTCCACAGTAGGACTTATAAATGCCTGGCACATCACAGACTTCCATAGGAATTGGGTTGACATGGGATTTTTAAAACCACAAGACTTCAACTTCAACCTATTACAGTCTCCGTTTGGACAGAGGATAGATTTAGCGCCATTGGCATACAAACAAAAAGTAAAGGACAAGATCGAAAAGCACATAGAATGGCTAGCACCTCTAGATCCATTGACAAGGGCGACCAAAGGCTTCCAGTCAGGCATAGACTACATGATGCGTAGAGACAACCACGAGCACATAGACCAATTCAAATCGTGGATGAAGAGGCTAGACGACCTCCGTGACGAAAACATGCTTGAAACTTTTCCCGAGTTGAAGGAATTGTATGAAGAAGATTAAACCGTCAGAAGGCAACAAAACGTTCTGCATGGCGCCGTGGACGCACACATACCTATCACCACAGATGGAAAGAAGACTGTGTTGCAGTTCACGTGAGTCATCGGCAAACTTCAAACAGTACATAGACACAATTGATCCTAAAGGACACAATGACAAAATAAACCTTACAACCCTCGACCAGCATTGGAATTCAGAATACATGAAGACTGTGAGACAAAAATTACTGGCCGGTGAGGAGATACCACAGTGTGCCGTGTGCAACGACAAATTGCTTAACGAGCAGGTGTACAGACAGCACTTCAACCATCTGTACAAGCACAAAGTTGACGAAGCATTTGCCAGCACGGACGAAACAGGTGAAACGAAAATGAAAGTAGAAAGTTTTGACTATCGTTTTACAAACCTTTGCAATTTCAGTTGTAGGATGTGCGGTGACATGTTGAGTAGCACATGGGAAGCGGAGAACAGGAAGTACGGCCTGGGAGAAATCGATCCGGAGTACGTGTACAAAGATCACAGGATATGGGGCAGGAAGGACATAAAGGAAAAATTAGAAAAGTTCCATGACCAGCAAGTGGTTAAGGAGTTTACGGCGGCAGTGGAGGAAAAAAGAATAACAGAGATATACTGGTGCGGTGGAGAACCTTTGATGTGGAAGATACATTGGACGGCAATGGAGAGGATCAAGGAACTAGGATATGCTGAAAATGTCTTGGCCAGGTACAACTCAAACATGAGTCGTATCAACTTTTATGGTAAAAATTTATTCGAAGACATATTGAAACACTACCAACAATTTCAGATTTGTGCTTCTATCGACGGGACAGGTGAAACTGGAGAGTACATCAGGACAGGGTTGAAATATTCCGAATGGCTTGAAAACATGAGGTATGGGTTGAAATACGTCCAGGGACCTTACCAGCGTATACAACTGGACCTCACTATAACCATGCCAGGATTGTTCGATCTTGAAAATATGGTTTTACTCAGCAACGAACTAGGAATAGAACTGTTGACCAAACAGGTTTTCAACTTCTCCGAGGACAATGCAATGGCACCACTGTTCATGCCATATGATATAATGAGTGAGATGATCGATGACGCAAGAGAAAAAACCATCAAATATAAAAATAAAAATCTTAACAATTTCTTTGCACAGTTAGATGAAATGCAGAAACAGAAGAGAAACAATGAGCTGGTGTATGATGAGGAAATTTACAAAAAAGGGCAGAAAGACGGCAAGGCAGAAATTGAAAGATTAGATCGCATACGTGGCACAGACATCAAGAAAATATTAGCAAAAAACAAAAAGGCGTTAGAGTGGTGGACAAGTATATAGATTCAAACATATGCCCATTACCGTGGAACCATTTAGAAGTTGATGTAAATGGCGGTGCGTCTCCTTGCTGTTTGTACAAGGGTAGTATTCCTGGAGTCAAAGTGTACGAACAAAGTTTAAAATCCATACAGCAAACAGAGTACATGGAACTTCTAAGGAAAAAGTTCAGGGAAGGTAAGCGTCCTAAAGGATGTCAAAGTTGTTGGCAAGAAGAAGATGCCGGCAAAACAAGTAAAAGACAGAATTCAATTTACAAAATGCGTAGCAGTTTAGAAAACTGGACACCTAACAGCGAGCCAACGCTGAAGTTTATTGACTTTAAGTTGGGCAACGTGTGTAATCTTAAATGTAGGATATGTGGATCGTGGAGTTCCTCAAAATGGGCTCAGGAAGAAATAGATTATGAGACGGCCAAGGGTGGAGATAATCCTGTGGCCAGGAAACAACTCAAGGAGGGAGGATGGCCAAAACGTAACCCACAGTTCTTCGAGGAGTTGCAGGAGGATCTGAAATATGTGGAGTACTTTGAATTCACAGGCGGTGAACCGTTCATGATCAAGGATCACTTCAAGATACTGATGCACTGTGTTGAGAAGGGATATGCCAAGGACATAGATATACATTACAACACAAATGGCACACAGTTGCCACCACAGGAAATATTTGACCTATGGAGTTGCTTCAAACATGTGGAAGTGGCATTTAGTATTGATGATGTGGGAGAACCTTTTGAGTATCAAAGACATCCTGCCAAGTGGAGAGAAGTAAATCAAAATCTTGTCAAGTTTAAAGAAATGAAAACTCCTAACATGGATTTTCAAATATGTTCGACAGTGAATATATTCAACGTGTTCAACTGGGCCAAGATGGCATTGTGGGTGGCACAGTTTCAACCCAAGTTTTTCTATGTGAACACTTGCTTTGACCCAGATGTGTTCAACATTCAAACACTGCCACAACAAGTCAAAGACATAGTAGTAGATAGATACCACATGCTTACAGACTATCAACCCAGCATAAGATTCATGAATGCCGCTGACAGGGATTCTCCTGAAATAAGAGCAGAAAGAAAAAGAAGAATACTACAAACGGATCAGTATAGGAAAGAAAATTTCGGAGATGTGTTTCCACTTTTAAATAACATACTAAAAATATATGACTAAGAAATTCATAGCAGGTGGTTGCAGTTTCACATTCGGGAACGAACTCAGTGACGATGTCAATGGCAACACGCCATCAGCGAAGACATGGGCACACCGCCTTTGCGAGAACGCAGGAATGGAATACGTCTGCACAGCCTCTGGTGGATTGGGCAACCAAGCCATAGCACGCCGTGTGTTCATGGCAATAAATTCAAACGAGTACATTGGTGCCGTCGCAGTGATGTGGAGTTTCCCCTCAAGGTATGACTGGGCCATGCCAGAATACAAGAAGTTAGATGGCAGTCGTTGGGTTTCGATATCGCCTTGGGACACCAGGAAAGGGCATGAAGAAGCCATGTCTAAATTGTCGGACTCAGACATACAGCAAGAGATCTGGCAAAAGAGATCCGAGGAAACTGCAAAGATAGGAGTGCGAGACTTCGCAGACAGTCTTTATAAAAATGCCGCCAACGAGTATCATGAGATATATCTCAGTTGGAAATCGATCACATGGTTGCAGAACATACTGGAGAAGAGGAAAATACCATTTTTCTTCACACTAGCGGACAACACGCTGTTTTACGATCACATGCGACACCACAAGGACAAGGATGATCTGATGACTGCACTGCACTCAGAGATAGACATTACCAAATGGTTCACTTTTGGAGAACGCATGATGGGTTTCAACCAATGGGCACTGCTGAATGACTACGCCCGAGCCACCACACATCCACTTGACGAATCACACCAGGATGCTGTACAATTAATGTTACCAACTTTTAACAAACTGATAGGAGACAAATAATGTTAACATGGATACGTAAAATGATCGACAAGATCAAACAAGAACTGAAGTACAGGAAAAGACTCAAAGAGCTGAAAAAGAAAGACCCATTCATATACAAGTAAAATGGTATTAACAAAAATTAAAAAGGCACTGGAAAAGAAGGCCAAGTTCGAACTGATAGAGTTGCCGTACATAGATGTCACGGAAGATCCGGTACGACCAGAATTAAGCCTAGAGTTTAGACAATCCCATGGCAGGAAGATATTTGGGATCAAAGACGAGGAAGGTGACATAGCGGCTGTTATGTGTTTCGCCTTCACACACGGAATACCAAAGAGCGTGGAGGAGATGGATACCATGAGTCGGGACGCCGCCATGCAGGCAGTAAACAGGGCAGGAGTACAAGGTTCAACGGCAATAGCCTACACGGTGTGGGCCAAGAAGAAAGGTGGCGGAAAGCACATGGTCAACGAAGTGTACAAGATGATCAAGCAATCCAATCACTTGAACAGATTGGTCACACTCTCACCTCTAACAGAAATGGCAGAGAAGTTCCATCTGAAGAACGGAGCCAAGTTGGTGGGAAAACATCTAACAACACAGAACTTTGAATATGACATTGAATTGGAAACATGGGAAGTGTTAAAAAACAGAGCGAAAGGATGGTTCAATATAAGATGAAACACTCGAAAGTATTGATAATCGGATCAGGACCCGCAGGATACACAGCCGCAATATACACAGCGAGGGCCATGCTGAAGCCAATGATGGTGCAAGGCACACAACCAGGTGGTCAGTTGACGATAACGACAGACGTTGAAAACTATCCAGGATTTGGTGATGTGATACAAGGTCCGTGGTTAATGGAACAAATGCAACAACAAGCAAAGAGTGTTGGAACAGATATCATCACAGACATGATCAAGTCAGTGGACTTCGGTCAAAGGCCTTTCACGGCAATTGGAGAAAGTGGGGAAACATACACGGCAGACAGTGTGATTATATCAACAGGCGCCCAAGCAAGATGGTTAGGCATCGACAGTGAAAAGAAATTTAACGGTTATGGTGTAAGTGCCTGTGCTACTTGTGATGGATTCTTTTTCCAAGACAAAACAGTATTAGTGGTAGGCGGCGGTAACAGTGCTGTTGAAGAAGCATTATACTTAACAAATATTGCTAGTAAAGTTTACCTTGTACACAGAAGAGACAGTCTAAGAGCGGAAAAAATATTACAAGATAGGTTGTTCAGCAATCCAAAAGTAGAAGTTATATGGAATAGCCAAATAGAAGAAGTGATCGGAAATGACGATCCACTAAATGTTACTGGCGTAAAATTAAAAAATACAAAAGATGATTTTGGTTTAGGCACTACAACTGTAGATGTTGATGGTGTGTTTATAGCAATAGGACATGACCCAGCAACACAAATTTTCAAAGGACAGATAGAAATGGACGATGAAAACTACATCATTACTAGACCAGACAGTACAGAAACAAATATACCTGGTGTGTATGCCGCAGGTGATGTGAAAGATAAAACTTACAGGCAGGCAGTCACGGCCGCAGGAATGGGTTGTATGGCCGCACTAGAGGCCGAGAAATATCTAGCCACAAAGGAATCCTAATGAGGATACTAGGAATAAACTGCATGAACCACGATGCGTCCATGAGTGTTGTGGACTATAGCTCTGGCATAGGTGAAATATTGTGGGCGGCACACAGTGAACGTTATTCAAAAGTTAAGAATGATCATTACTTGAATTGGGCAATAGTGAATGAAGCAATGACCTATGGTCCATTCGATAAAGTTGTTTACTACGAAAAACCATGGCTTAAGAAAACAAGGCAACTGTACGCAGGACAATGGGCAGATGCCTTCAGTTACACAGAGATGCCACAGTGGCACCTGGATCACTTCAACATCAAGATTGATGAGTATGTGAAACACCATGACTCACACGCCGCGGCAGGTTATTTCACGTCACCATTCAAGGACACAGGAGCAACAATACTCACAGTGGACGCCATAGGTGAATGGGATACTGTTTCCATATCAACTGCGGACAAAATTTGGATAGAAAGAAAAGAAACAATTAAGTATCCACACAGCATAGGTATATTGTATTCAGCATTCACACATCGTTGTGGATTGAAACCTGCGGAAGAAGAATATATCCTAATGGGCATGGCCGCATACGGCAAACCCAAATATAAGGAAGACATATACAATGACTTTGTGCATCAGTCACCTTTCAAACTTAAGAAAAATTTACACAGAGGACTGAGTGAATGGCATCCGGAAGCAGACCCGATGGACCTAGCGGCCAGCATACAGGCAGTCACAGAAGAATGCCTTGCAGATCTATGGCACAGGGCCAGCAAGTACGGTTCACGTAATTTGGTATATGCCGGCGGGGTAGCACTTAACTGTGCGGCCAACAAGTTACTTGCAAATTTAGGATTGTTTGACAACATATGGATCATACCAAATCCAGGAGATGCAGGATCCAGTCTGGGTTGTATAGCGGCACACCAAAAATCACACATCAATTGGAAACATCCATTCCTAGGGCACAACATAGAAGGTGAGTATCCTGTGGACGCAATTATTAAAGAATTGAAAGAAAACAAGATGGTGGGAGTTGCAAATGGTAGGGCAGAGTTTGGACCAAGGGCACTTGGTAATAGATCGTTATTAGCCGACCCCAGGGGTGAGGAGATCAAGGATCTGGTAAATGGTATAAAGAAAAGACAGAAGTTCAGACCGTTTGCTCCAGCCATACTAGAAGAGGATGTAAACGACTATTTTGACCTACCTACCGGCGTGAAAAACACCCCCTATATGCAATACACAGCGGCGTACACGCATGGTAAAGACTGTCCTGCCATATTGCACTATGACGGCACATCTAGGGTGCAAACCGTGTCAAAAAGCGACAATGAAGGGTTTTATGAACTGCTGAAAGCATGGAAGAAAGAGACAGGTTGTCCCATACTTTTGAATACTAGTTTGAACATCAAGGGTATGCCCATGGTAAATGACACCAAAGATGGTAAAGACTGGACAGCAAAGTATGGGGTAAAAGTGTTATGATAGGTATAACAGGAACTACTTCTGGAATAGGAAAAGCATTACTGGATATGCCCTACAACTTTGTAATATTTGATAGAGCACATGGAGATATAAATGACCCAGAAGTGGTATATAATAAACTAAAAGATTGCAAAGTATTCATAAACAATGCATGGCACAACGATTGCCAAACTAAACTGCTTAATTTTTTCTTTACCAAATGGAAAGATGAATCAAAGAAAATAATATCAATTGGTAGTTCAGTATCTTCATATATGCCTACAGGTTCGAATTATCAAGACTATGTTGATTACAAAAGAGATTTAAGGAAAGCACACTGTGATATTGTAAATTTGAAAACAACCAAATGCAAATCATATCTTATTAATCCAGGAGTTACTGATACAAAATTAACAGCAAATCAAAGCAGAAAAAAAATGACCACAAGCGACGTGGTCAGTATAGTAAGATTTGTTTTAGAACATAAATTATACATACCGGAGATTTATTTTTATGTTGAATAGATATGGGTGGCAGATGTATCATTGGCATATAGAGCCAAGTTCAAAGTGTAGCCTAAAGTGTCCAAGATGTCCTAGACAGGAACATCCAGATATAAGTTGGATGCAAAAAGAGATTTCATTACAAGAATTTAAAAGGGTATTCCCCCATAACATTCTTGAATATACACAAAGGTTTACAATGTGTGGTGACGTAGGTGATCCAATTTATGCTAAAGACTATGTTGCAATAATAGATTACATAAAATCATACAATCCAAAAATACAAATATTCACAATAACTAACGGAAGTTATAAAACCGCTAAATGGTGGAAGGATTTTGCCGCAGTATCTAACAAGCACGATTCAATAAACTTTAGTGTAGATGGCTATGATCAAGAGTCTAATGATTTATACAGGGTAAACAATCATTGGGATAGTATTATGACCGGAATGAAAATATGTGCTGATGAAAGTGAGATTTTTGTAAACTGGGCGACTATAATATTTAAATTCAACGAAGAGAAGTTAGACCATATAAAACAATTAGCACAAAAACAAGGGTGTGATCAATTACAACTCACGTATAGCACCAAATTTGGATCGAAGTATGGTGATGCTTATGGCGGAGAAAGTGATCCTTTGGAGCCAAGCGATAAATTTATCAGCAAGACGCACAGATATGAACGGCACATAAAAAATTTATCCGGCAGAATACCAGTAAGATTAAATTACATGAAAACAAATTATAAAAAATTTAATGAAATTAAAAAACAATTTACTGGAGACATTGTGCCTATGTGCCTCATAGGAAACAGAGGGTTGTACATGAATGCAGAAGGAACAATATTTCCGTGTAGTTGGACAAGTTTTCCGTATAAGAGTTTAGAACATGACGGAAAAGTTATAAATTGGAAGGATAGTTTCTTCGTTAAGAATAAGCATCTAGTAAACGCAAAGGGCAACAGATCTTTAGAACAAATTTTAAATGATGACTTATGGCAAACTTTATTTGATAGTTTTAATAAAAATGCATTTGTTGAATGTTCTCAAAAATGCGGTAAGAATGTTGTTGACAAAAAATACGGAGTAGGCTACTATACAAATTAATATGAAAATTTTAGTAACAGGCGGAAAAGGCTTTATAGGTTCGAAGATCGTAGAGATGTTGTCTAATGACGGGCACAAAGTTACCGTAGTTGATAATCATGACACATATGGCATAATGACCAAACAAGAATTATACAAACTTTACGAATGGCGAACCAGGAATTGGAAACTAGAAAACGTGTCAATGATACCAGGAGATATATTGGATAGGCTTGTTTGCTTGAAAGCATTTTCACACAATCCGGAAATAGTGATTCATTTAGCAACTTATCCCAGAGCAAAAATAGTCGACGAAGATCCTATTCTTGGAATCCCAAAAGTAATCAACACAACCACTAATTTATTGTGGCACTCGTCAAAATGGAATATTAAAAAATTTGTTTATATTAGTAGCAGTATGGTTTATGGAGATTTTGTAGATGGCACCAAAGAAGATGCAAATACAAAGCCAAAGAACATTTACGGTGAAGCAAAATTAACAGGCGAACGTATGGTTAAACTGTTTGCAAAGAGAGATGAGTTAAACTACAACATCATAAGACCAAGCGGCGTGTATGGACCTGGCGATATGCCTGATAGGGTAGTATCTAAATTTTTCGAGAAAGCAATGAGCAACAAAACAATTACATTACACAATGGTGAAAACAAAGTTGATTTTACGTACAGGCAAGATGCGGCAAGAGGTATAATACTAGCGGCTCTGTCATCTGTGGCCAACGTCAGTTTCAATATAACGGCCGGCAACGCCATAAGCCTGAGGACATTGGCAGAAAAAATTATAGATATCACAGGTAGTGATTCAGACATAGAGGACATCGGCAATCACAAACTGTATCCAATGCGTGGTACACTAGACATTAGTAGGGCAAAAGACTTGCTGGAGTATGAACCACAGTTTACACTAGATCAAGGACTAAAAAGTTATTATGACTGGCTACAAAATTAAATTTAATGGTGTTGACAGGCTCTACAAGGATTACAGTTGGAGACTTTCAAGAAGAGCCAAAGCAGTATGGGAGTCTGGAGACGTCCTACAAGGCAAGTACCTCAACCAATTGGAAACAGAAATTGCAAAAAAATACAAACGGAAATATGCCATAGGTGTGGGCAGTGCCACAGACGGACTGTACTTCGCCATGAAGGCAGTTGGTCTAAACAAAAGTAGTACGGTACTGTGTCCAGCATTTAGTTACGTGGCAACCGCGGGTGCGATCAGACGTCTGGGTGCAGACATACGATTTGTTGACACAGATGAAAATGGAAACATAGGTGACTGGGGCATAATGGGCCTACCAAATGCAATTCTCTATGTCAACATGTTTGGGAATCCGGCAGACTACACCAGGATAAGAAAATACTGTGATAATCACAAGATACCATTGATAGAAGACGCCGCACAATCACAGGGAGCGATGCACGGCAAGACTCCGTCAGGTGCTCTAGGAGATGTCAGCGTTTTCAGTTTTGATCCTATGAAGAACATGCCTAGTTTTGGCGCAGGTGGTATGGTGCTGACCGACAGCAAGGATGTGTACGACACAGTGATATCGTTACGTAGGCACGGACAGAACAGCAATTTGCCATATGGGTACAACAGTTTAATATCCGAAGATCATGCAAACCAATTACTGTTGTTGTTAAGCAAATTTAATAAACTGCAGAAGAAGAGGGAGAAGGTATTCAAACGATATAAAAAACTATTACCAGATAGTCTTATCATAGAATCGCAAGACAACGCAAAATCCAGTCATCACAAGTTAGTCATTCTATCCGATAGGCGAGATGACTTGAAAACATTTCTTGCACAAAACGGTATAGAGACTAAAATACATTATCCTAAGACATTAGACAGTATGAATATCGGACAATACCCCAATGCTGAAAAGGTTTGTGCTATGGCGTTGAGTTTGCCTATATATCCACATTTGAAAATAAAGGAAGTTGATTACATTTGTGATAGAATAAAGGAATTTATACATGTTCGATAGTGTGCAAGTTAGATTCAAACAAACAAAGCACATACTATCGCCCTTTGCAAACACAAGGATAGTGCCGTTTGTTGAGAGTTATCTCACAGTTCTTAAATCTGTTATCAATGATATAAAAACAGAATATTTTTGGTTCTTTAGTAACTTTGTTGATATGCAAGATATCGACTTAGATTTCATTCCCGAACAGCACGAACGAGACCAGATACACGTTTGGTATACCACACATCCGCAGGGAGGACTTAACAAGGAGGGAAACGTGATGCTGATACCTACCATGGAATTCAAAAAACAGATGCACTCTATAAGATTCCTCAGAGATTTCAAAGATATCAATTACCATGAACACGAAACTTTGTTTCAAAGACCAATTACAAAAACTATTTTCAAATTGAAAGATCCTGTTGATGCCTACAAAAAACAAAAGACTTTGTACACATGGATGATCAATAAAGATCTAGAGGACGAACCTGTTCCTGATTTTTATCCTAGTTTTTGGGAGGATGAGAAGATTTACACATGGGGCGAAACCAAGGACATAATGTTGGTTCCTGGAGACAAGGATATAAACCAGTTCTATGACATAGATAGACAGGTACACTTCAATTTAGATTATGCACGTAGGCCGATGGATATAGTTTTCCTGTCCTATGACGAGCCCAGTGCGGACAAATATTGGAAGGCACTCAAGGATGCATATCCAAGGGCAAAACGCATACAAGGGGTTAAGGGAAGAACACAGGCATACCACGCCGCGGCCGTTATGAGTGAGACGGCCTATTTCTTTGCAGTGTTCCCTACAATAGATTTGGATCCTACTTTTGACTTCACTTTCCAACCTGATAGGCTACGAGAAGCCTGTCATTACATCTTCCATGCTAAAAATCCTGTGAATGGACTGTCGTATGGACACAGGGCAGTGATATTGTACAATAAACACCTATGCCTATCAACAATTCATCCTAGTTTAGATTTCACGCTGTCGCAACCACACACAGTAGTTCCACAGTTGTGTGGAACAAGTTATTTTAATCAAACACCAGAGATCAGTTGGCGTGTGGCATTTAGAGAAGTGCTCAAGTTGTGTGAAATGAAACCCACAGTAGAATCTCGGCACAGGCTGAAAAAATGGTGTGAGTTGGGTGTAGGCAAATATGCATCATATGTACATAAAGGTGCTCTCGACGCCGTACAATATTTCGATGAAGTTAAAGGCGATAAAAACGCTTTACAGTTGTCTTATGAATTGGAATGGTTAAAAAATAAGTTCAATTCTATTTCTTAAAAGTCTTAGCCATTATTAACGAAGTTCGAGATTCCATGTCACGCTTCAATGCCGGTATGTCAAACTTCATGTCCACGCTCTTTATCTTGACGTAGTTATCCTCTATCGTTTTCCTCAGATACCTAGCGATGGTTTCCTGTTTCTTGGATTTTAATTCCTTGGCTATGTCGTAGTGTATGGTGATGTTGTTCTTGAGTAAAAGGTCTATGTACATCAGGTACTTGACCGGCATGTTCCTGAGATGTAATCCCTCTAGAACCTCCGGCCATTCCTTGACGAAATCTTGCGTCAGTTGTACCCAAGTCTTATTCTTTGGCGGTTGTCTTTTTGGCATCCGCTTTCTTGGTTGTCTTTTTGGCTGGTGCCTCCGGATCGGTTGCCATGTCCTTGACAGTGGTTCCCTTCTCCTTGGCTATCATCTCGTTCAACTTGTTCAGTAGTATCCTACCGTCAGCGGTGTTGCCGAAAGTGACCATGATTTCCTTGGTCTTGAACTTCTTGATGTAGTTGTCGTTGTGCATCATGGCCAACATGTTCGTTCCATCTGGGAACGTCTGTCTGCTGGCGAAGTCCGCAAATTCCTCAGCGTCTTGTCCGCCCTCTGATTCAACGGCCTTCATCAATGCGTTGTGATACATGTCAGGCAAGAACTTGGTTCCCACCACAAGACAGTTGTCGGCCTCACCAGGAACAGTCCTGTACATGATTACTACCTTTGCTCCACCGTCCACGAGCTCTCCAATGTGTTTGAAGTGTCTCTTAGGACCGGTCGCTCCCTCACCTGCTCCTGAGTCTGCACCCATTGGCATGGCTTGGTCATTAACGTTCATTAGTGTTGCCATTATTGTCCTTCCGCAGTCGCTGGTGCTCCTGCTGTACCTTCAGGTGCTTGTTCTGGTGCCACTTTGGCCAAGAACGCCTGTAGTTTGTTGTATAGAATTCCTACACCTGCCATCTCGTTGGCCTTGAACGCACCCCTTGTGGATGCCACGTCAAGTATGGTTAATAGGTTCTTCAAGTCGCCGATTGATAAAGCAGTGGGATCCGGTTGTGGAGCCTGTGCCTGTGCCTGTGCCGCCTGAGGTTGAGCCGTCGCTGTCGCCTGAGGTGCAGTAGCAGTTGTGGCAGACTTTTTCAAGTTTTTCTTTTTTGTTGCCATTGTTATTTCTCCTAATTGCAATTGGTATTAATATACGTATATTATACTAAAATTAGTTATGGAGTGCAACGGTTAGTTTTGATTTATTTGGGCTTTACCACTCAATGCGAACAGGGTTAGATCTCCTGGATTCTCGAAACCAATCACTGTGCATGATCTAGACGTGTCGCCTTGGTAGATTACATCTTTGGTAATTGAGTACCTGCCATGGCAGTTCTCATAGATCCACTTACGCATCTTCTCTACATCTGCCTCGTGTGCCTTTACCACTGTGTTCACGAAGTGTGGTGGCAATGTGTCTAGTTCTCTTTTGAAAAAATTATTTGGATTGATTTTCACGCTTCTTCTCCATCCATTCATAGGCCGCGTCCCATCTTTCCTTTACCGACTTCTTTGGTCCTTCGTAAAGCACGTCTCGATTGGTGTTACTTGGACCAAGCACTTCCACACCTTTCCAGAACATTGCGATTACCACAAGCATCATTATTCCTATTATCCACTTACTCATCTATGCTCCCCACACGTCATCGTACATTGGAGGCTCATCTCTGTCAGGAACTTTTTTGTAGGGTTGTTTGTGGAATTGTTTGAAAGTGAAGTACATAGCAAATACCACTGCCAAATGTCCTATCACTAGTCCTACCCAACCCCAAAGCATAGTGGCTATTGAAAAGAAATACACAGTGAATACGGTACTCCATACAAAACTCAACACTACTAGTAACTGTAATCTCACAGTCTTTGGCAATGCCCTCAAATCGTTGTGGTTATCGTCGAACAACACAGTTGCAGTATCAATCATCCAATTACGGAAACACTTTACTTTGTGCATTTTGCCAGAATAAGGATTGGTGTTTGGAAACAACATCATTGGTAGTACCTCACAGTCGCCCATATTATGCAAAGTACGAATATTGCGGTTGATATGTATAGTGCCTTTGTGTCGTTAGTCATTGTACTGTACCGTCATTCCGAAAGGTGCTTCAATGTCTCTCTCGTATGGATTGTTTATCAAGAATATTGTGTCACAGTAGTGTTCGTCACCCCACGTCTCGAAAGGCCAACCATCTGTGAACATAACAAACTTCTTGGGCTCTATGCCTTCTTCCTTCATGTAGTCCCAATTACATTCAAACTCAGTACCGCCACCTGAACCCAGTTCGTAGTCTAGTAACTCATCTGCGTTGTCTGGTGTGAACACTTTAGGATTGAACACCGCGGTGTCAAAACTCCAAAGATGTATTCTGAAGTCCTTGTATTGATCCATTATGTTCTTTACTTCTGTCAAGAACTCTTTACACTGTTCGTTGCTGATACTACCACTGGCGTCAAGTGCCAAGCATATGTCAATCATCTCGTCATTGTTCTGTCCTGGCAGTATGGCAGATGTGTGCCAACTTTTTCTGCTGGGTCTCATCCAAGTGTAGTCCGACTTCAATGTGCTCATTATCTGTTGTTGTAGTATTTCTCTCCAGTCCATCTTAGGCTCTGTGAGATCCTTTACCAGTCTCTGTAAAGCACCCGGCAGATTACTAGCACCTGTGCTCTGTGCCGCACTTACCATTGCTTCTTTTACTTCATCTCTGATCTTCTTCAATTCTTCTTTTGTGTAAACAGGCTTACCGCTCTTGCCACTTTTTTTATCATTACCTTTTCCCTCACCTTGACCATCGCCTTTGCCCCACTCCTGGTGATCGTCCATCAGTTCACCCAACTTCTCTAGGAACTTCTTACCGTTCTTCTTGGCAGTCTTCATCAAGTCATCGTAAATTCTTTCTGATGCCCAGTCCTTGTACTTGTCATCCTGGAAGCCTTTGTTCTCACCTTTCTTGCCTTTGGGCATGTCACCTATGTTGCTATCTTTCAATATCTGGTTCACGGCATAGTCCGCCGCTATGTTCCAAAGTTGTGGATCTCTGTCACCAATCCTCACCAGCATGTGTTCGAATACATTGTGTAGAACCTCATGTCCAAACAGGAATTCTGTTTCTTTGGGTGTGAGTGAATCTATGAACTTGGTGTTGTAATAGAAGTGTCTACCATCTGTACCTGCTGTTGGACACCAATCATCTGCATTCACAAGTTTCAGTCTTGTTGCAAGGTTGCCAAAGAACGGATGCTTCAGTAGTAAGGCAATCCTTCCTGTGACCAGTTTGTCTATGATTCTTTGATCTTGCATTATGCTATACCCCACTCAATTGATCTTGCTTCTGTCTCAGCACTTTCCTTTGAATCAAAGTATCCATCACCGTATTGTTCATCAATTTCATATTGTCCATTTACCTTTTTGTATCTGTCTACTCTCCATGTGTCTCCTATCTGGAAAACTCTCGAAGCAAACAATCCAGTTGGTTTGTGTTCTTTACGTCTATTGATGTGTTTGTACAGATACATTATTTAGACTCCATAGCAGTAATGACATACTTGCCAAACTTCTTATGGAACCTATCAAATGATTTCAACTTGCTAGGATCGAACGGAAGTTTGTAGTTTGTCAAGGCAATCTTGGCACCCATCACAACCAACTCTGTTTCGAAATTGTCCATCATGTAATTGAAGAACCTGTCCGCTTGTTCATTCCAAGTCTTGTCTTTCTTCTCGTGTGCCTGTTGTAGTTCATAACACAAAGAAACTGTTAGGGAGTACATTGCTGATATCTCCTTGCTCTTAAGGTCTCGGACCTTGCCGCTCAATATATCAGATGGGTTAGGTAACTGACCGCTAATTTTACGATGATTCATAAACTTAACGGCCAGGCCTTCTCCTACGCAACCTGCTACGAGGTCAGTGAGCGTACTTTCTGGCAGGTCATCTGATAGAAGTTGGGATACGAAACTCCATGATCTAGGAGTTGCGAATGATCTAGAGCTACCTCTAGGGTCAAAGTCGTATAAATCTTGTTTGGCAAATGTGCAGTACCCTACGACATCTGCGTGTACGTGTTGGTTGGTTGCCCATTCCATCCAGTCTTCGAAGTCCACTCTTAATTCTACGTGGACAAATCTGTTTGCCAATGGAGCCGGCATTCTGTAAGTGACACCCTTGTCACTGTCCCTGTTACCTGCCGCCACGATCGAAACGCCTTCTGGTAGGTGATACTGTCCTACTCTTCTGTTTAAAATTAATTGATATGCCGCCGCCTGTACAGCCGGTGCCGCCGAGTTCAACTCGTCCAAGAACACTATTGCCTTAGACTTAGGATCAGTTGGCAGTTCTGCCGGACTCGCCCATACCATGTTGTTCTCTTTTGCATTGTAATAAGGAATACCCTTGATGTCTGTTGGCTCCCATAGTGGAAGTCTGATGTCAATGACTTCTCTGCCTTCTGCATCTGCTATCTGTTTTACAATATCGGACTTACCAATACCTGGTGCTCCCCACATCATTATGGGTCTCTGTAATTTGATACAATGTGTTAGTGCTGATTTCGCCTCGTTGGGTGAAACTGTTCTGTTTTGACTGCCTATTGCGGCCTCTTTGTTTTTGTTTGTTCTCGCCATTTTGTACACTCCTGTTTAAAATGTTTATAGTATCATTATAGCAGGAATGTGTTGTGCGTCAACCTGGTAAATTTGGCTAGAAAGTCGCTATTTTATTGGGTATTTTGATCGTCCATCTTGCTCATTGCACGGGCAAGTCCGTATTTTGTGATATCTCCTGCGAAAAGCATCAGTTGTAGGGCCATTTTCTCCAGGGTCACTTTGATGTGCTTTTTGTCAACATAGTATGGACAGTCAACGAACTCATCCAACCAGAGATATGTCTGGGGTGTGAATATCACCTTTGCAGGAAACTTGATGTCATAGGTCTTGATGTCCAAATTTTCCAACATCTCTAGTCCTGGTTTGGTCAAACGCAGTGATCTGGCCTGATAGCTCTCACGTACATTCTGCCACCATGCGTAGTAGTTGTTCTTTATAGTCTCGTCATGCACTGGTTGTTCCAGCAGTTCCATGAAGGTACGGGTGTATGCAGTCTTGCGATCCATACAGTTAATTATCTTGAGAATTTGTCGCCGGTTTTTAAAAGGTAAACACCAAACTTGTCCGTGTTGTGTTGTGTGTTCAGTTTCTTTGCTAGATTCTCTGCGTGACCCGGGTTGGAGAATGAAACCTTCTTGTATTTTGGTCCTGGATAGTTTGCAACCAAACTGGATGACTTGAGGTTGATAGGTTTATCATCGTAGAACACCGCCCAGATGCCCTCGGCCGCTAAGACCTCGTCCATTTTGAAGGTACTTTTATTGCTGTGTTGCAACAGCACTATTGGTTTTGGTCTACTCATAAATGTAACTCTATACATCTATATTTACCAAAAAAATTATAGTATTATTTTGTTAAAACGAAGGTGCCTAATGTCAATATTTGTATCAGTGTATGCCAACAACGGCGCACAACATTCATCTCTTTCTGTCCAATCGTCCATATTGTACCTTTTCAACCATTGAGATTTGAATTGGTTGAAATATTGGTTGAATTGGTTAGGGAAAGGTATAGGCTTCTCGATATCAGAAAATGCTACAAAAAATTTGGCTCTAAATGTAATGTGTGGTTTACACAATTCATTAAATCGCTTTTGATCACTGGGTTCTTTGTTGAGCCAATAGGTGTAAGGTGTTTTGGCCAGTTCTGCCCATGGGAGATATAGATTATTTTTTTTTATGAAGTTTTCATAAAACGGGTGGCAATTCATGTCTTGGGTCAACAGTCCTTCTTTGACCCCCCATCCTACATTCAGTTTGCTCCTGGGTTTCCCGTTACCTCTTTCCGCGTCGTGTATGGCATGGTGGAATCTGTACATGATACCATTATCTTGTTTGCCCGCTAGCCTATCGTGATTGTCTTCGAAAATTTTGTGTAACATATTGTATGTGAGCTGATCGAGATTTTGCAAAGGCATCTTAATTAATCCAGCAAAATCACAAAATTCCTCGTAGATCAGTTCGAGGTTAGAAACATCTTCTAAATCTGATTCTATTGGATCTATCTGTATTTTACTAAGGTGTTTGATTTTTGAAAACCATTTTACTGCCAATTCGGTGTCGTGCAGTGTATAATCGATGTCTACGGCCCTATTACTTTTATCAGTGAAGATAATTTTGAATGCTTTATGTGCCATCCTTGAATTTAACTCCGTGCATCTATATGTTAATGGCTTCTATTATATTTTTTTGTACTGCGGCCATGCTTCTATTTAAGGAGTGTTTTACGCACTGTAATTTTTTATCAGGTGGCATCTAACTGTAAATAGGCTTATGTTTTCAAAACGTTACGATTTAATCATTGTTACCGGTTGCAGTCTGTCATCGGGCATGGAGATGATTGATCATCTATTGCCCAAATTTAACACTGCCAAAGAGCGAGGACACAGTATTACTAGATGGTACAAAAACAATTTTGACACCACAGGCAAAGACAACTTGCATGTGTTGAACGCAAGTCGTAAAGAATGGCAACATAAAGAGAAGCAGGAAGGCAGTTGGCCAGCACAACTACGACAGCAAACTGGTATTCCAGTGGTCAATTTAGCAGAAATAGGTTCATCGTTGCCAAGGATCTTATTAGATTATTCACAACACTTGAAAAACAACAGTTACAAATTAGCAAAGAAGATCTTAGTGATACATCAACTGCCTGAGTCGGGCAGGCAGTACATGAGGTTTAGTAAATTGCATGGCCGAGTCAACGTGTTGCCGCAAGAACTTGATGATAATTTTGGTTTTGATATCCAAGAGTCACGTGCAGAAATTGAGCGAGTTAAAAAAAAATTCAAACATTTTATTACTCGAGATGGATTTATAAAAAATCAATATTCTAGGATATTAAAAAGGATACAAAGTGTTTCCTATGGGCACAACATAGATGACCTGTACATCTTTCAAACAGGTAATGATGTACCCGAAGAGTTCAATGGCAAAATTGTGATGAATGATTTCAGTGTATTTTGGTCTGGCCACAAACGAGGCATATGCGGACACCCTGTGGATCCCGCTTACAACAGAAAAATGTGTGAGTTTATTATTCCTTATCTGTCTTAGAAAAGTTGCCACCATCCATTTCTATATCTACAGTCTGGGCCTCCCTGGCCGTTTTCAAGGCCTCGATTATCTCTTCCTGTATGGTAACCATTCTAGTCATTACTTGTGTGAGACTGTCTGCCAGTTGGTCTGCTTCTTTGGCAGGAATAATAATTTGTCTTTCACCTTTTTGTCTCAGTGTCCTTATTCTTCCTATAAGATCCTCTATGGGTCTGGTCTGTATTTTAGAACTCTTTGATTGCATTGTTTAACCTCTGTTGCATTTCTAGTTTTGTTTTCATCGGTCCTTTGTATTGGTACCTCGAAAGCGTTATCATTTTAGGACAATATGCCTTTCTCCAACCTTTCTCAAAACATATTATATAATATCCTGCACAAAATTGGCTCTTGCTTTTTGGAGTCTTGGTGTACACAGGCAGTTGATTCTGCACATCAAACATTGGATTGTAAGGGTGTTGTGAACATGGATAACCATGTACATCAAAGTTGTCCTTCTGTATTTCTTCTTCCGGTTTAGTAATATTTGATTCATCAAATATGCCAAACCCAAACTTGGTGAACAGACTTTCCTGCGTGTGAAACACCTGCCTCTTGTCCTGTTTACTTAGGAAGATCCATCCATTATGCTCTTGTTTCTGTAGTGTGCCCAACTTCTGGCCGTTTTCTTCAACGATCCAGAATTTGTCTTTGACTAAGGTCTTTGCTCTAACTGGCATTTTTTATCTCCTCTTGCGATTCATAGTTATTTTTGTATTTGCCTATGTTATTCATCATCAGTTTGCTGTTGTGAAAAAATTTCTCAGTAGAATCCTTTACATGTGTTACTAGTTCATCTAATGTTTTCTCATTAATTTTCTTGACTGTGTTGAATAATTGTTTCATTCTTTGGTTTGGGTCCTTAATGTTATCATATGATTCATCTATGAAGTTGTTAAATGTTTTAAAACCTTTTTCTTTTAATGTCCTGAGACTTCCGTAGGCCCCGATTATAACGAATGGCCTGTTGGAAAGCAGGGCACTCACTGTCTTTTCGCTGAAATTTGGGTGTGGGTGATTGAAAACGGTTTCACTTACCACATACACGGCTCCTAGTCTACAGAAACTGTGATTGGCTCGGCCATAATTTTGATCTATCGCAGGATGTCCGTGATCAGTGACAGGAATCTCTGCCCATAGGTCCAGCAAATCTTTACTGTAATGCCAATCATCCCTTTGATTCACAGGTACACAAGCCTTGGATCCAAATAGGATTTCATGGCTTTCGTTGTGAATGGTATCCCCTGCTTCGGTTGATCCAGTGTTTATTGCCACACAGTTGCCAGCAGTCAGATCTTCTTTGATCAGGAACTTGGAAAAAAGTTGTCGATGCATCCGGTGTGTGAAATTCATGTGTATAAACTTGTACTGGATGTCACCTAAGTTGCTGTTCCCAAAGTCATCTTTGTTTTGTAGTTCCAAGATATCATCGTTGGCAAAAGGTAGGTCAACATTGTATTTTATAAAATTCCAACCATAGTAATTTTGATTCAGCACATTCAATTCATTCTGGTACTCGTTGCCAAAGCATGGCACGAAGAAATCTGTATCAAAAATTTGTGTTTGTTTCAATAATTCTGCTAGTTTATTCCATTGAGTGCTTATAGAGGATCCTTCATCATACCACTGTGGTTCGCTCATTGACAGGAATATGCATTTCTTTTTTTGTGCGTTATGCTTCTGCTTAATTGACTCTAACTCGTCCATGGACATCACTTCCAAACTCAGTAGAAATATTTGATCGTAGTATTTGGCATGGTTAGATTTAATGAAATCACTGAATACCAATTTATCATAAATGTTGTGTTTGTACTCGTACATGCTGTCCTATATCTGTTTACGGTTTGACGAAACATCTGATGTTGCATTGACTTTTTTTGTGTACCTACTGATAGATGCCATCATCAAATTTCTGTTGTGGGATAGTTTATCTTGGCATTTTAAAACATTTTCCTTGATTTCGTCTAACGATCTGGCGTTTATGTCTTTGACCAATTCAAATATTGATTCCATCCTGGAAGAGGGATCTATGATGTTATCGTATGATTCGTCAAACATGTCATTGAACGTCTTGTAACCCTTCTGCTTGAGAGCTCGGAGACTGCCATGTTCTCCTATGATGATGAACGGCCTGTTCGACAACAGGGCACTCACAGTCTTCTCACTGAAGTATGGGCTGGGATGGTTGAACATTGTCTCGCTCACAATGTAAACACCGGCTTTTTTTAAAAAGCCATAGTGACACAAGTAAAAATGGTTATCAATTGATGTATTACTGACCTTTTTTAAAGGCGTGTCTCGCCATAAATTTTTTAAGTTCTTGTTAAGGTGCCAATCATCGTTCTGATCTACAGATATGCATCTAGGTCTAGAGGAATTAGTCGTTTTGCTAGTTCGTGCCCTATCTTCTAAGTTGATCGCCACGCAGTTGGTGTCGATTAGATTTTCTCTGATCAGGAACTTGGAAAAAAGTTGTCGATGCATCCGGTGTGTGAAATTCATGTGTAGAAACTTGTATTGCACTTTATCTACATGTATATCTTGCTCAACATTTGAGTTTGTAATTGATGTAAAATCATTGTGGCACCATGGAAAGGCAACATTGTACGGCATGAAGTTCCAACCAAAATAGTTTTTGTTCATTATTTTGAAATCCTGTTGGTGATCACTTCCAAAAAATGGAACATAGAAGTCGGCGTTGTATATGCCAATTTTCCTGCATAGGCCCATGAACACTTTAAACTGTTGGCTGACTGAGTCACCCTCGTCGTACCAATGGGGTTCGTCGATGTGTATTAATATACACTTGAGTTTATCACCAGATTTCTTTTTTATTTCCTCTAAGTCCTGTTCTGAAAAATCTTCGAATAGTATTTGATGCACCATGTCATAGCAATTAGCCTGAGGTGACCGCAGGAAGTCTTTGTAAATTAAATCAAAATAAATTCCAAGGTCATGCATTTTCTAGTCTCGCATTGAAAGGCTCAACGTAAAGTTGTGCCTGCTCACTGATCCTATTCAAATCGTACTTGCCACAGAACCTCATGAATCTGATTCCAACTTGATCAATGCTTTTGTTCTCTGTCTTGGCCTGTGCGATTGTTTGATCAAGTTCTTCCACTATGGCCTCTGGCTGTGCGTGTAGATCTACCAGTGATCTGTTTCTCTCATAGTCTTCCATTACTCTGTGCTCGTTGCCATCATGGTCCACCCATTTGCTCAACATCAGGTTGTTCCATGTGTATCCTTTCTCTTTACGATCTGCGAATGCTTCTTGTAGTCCTATCTTGTTCTTTGTGCCCTTTGTACGCACACCAGGGTAAGCACTGAATATGTTATCGCTTGGGTCACCTCTCATGGCCTTCTCAAACACAAGCCATTCCGTGTCAGGTGCAGGCTTGGGTGCTTTTAATTTTTTATCTATAACAGGATTGCCCTTGCTATCAAACCAACCCTCGTGTGTCATTGTTGTTTCATTGACCCCATTGTATTGCTTTACTTTAGGTGTAATCAATTGATTCAGATCCTTGTCCGTGCTGATGATAACATGGTTTTGTTCAGGATGTTTGTCTATCCAACGTGCGATGAGATCATCTGCTTCTGTTCTGCCATTTCTTAGAACTGTTGCATTTGTTTTCGTCTTTACAAAGTCAACAAAGTCATCATACACTTCCCAGAACACTTCATTCTCTTCCTTTTCTTTCTCGGTCATGGCATCTGCCATCTCTTTACGATTACGTTTGTATGGAGCATACATATCTTTCCTGAATGATCTACCCTCTAGGCAAAATACAACATGTGTGCCGCCAAAGTCTTGCCAGGCTTTTTTAATTGAATTCATCATGATGTGAATGGCCATGCCCACCTTCTCGGAGGTGTCGCCTCTGATTACGTGTCTAGCTCTAAAGAATGTGTTTGCTGTGTCTACTAGGATGTGTGTCATTACGACACCTCAGTTTTTCCGTCATCTCTTCTAGTCATCTTTACATAGCCCGAAGCATTAACGTCTAAGCCTTGCTCGTTGCCAATAGTCTGACATAGTGTTTGGAACCACTTGTCGACAATCTCTTCTTCGCTCTCGCCTTGATATCCAGATTGTTTCAACATATTTACAAACTCAGGATTCCAGTCTAGCTCAAAGAAACCATTCCTAGGATTCTCAGGATTAACATTTAGATTAAGAACTTTTACAATTGGCTCTTCACTTTTCTTAGAACCTTTTTTTAGTTTTTTCTTAATAGTTGTCTTTGCTGTTTTCTTTACCTTCATATGTATATTTTACTTTATTTTTCCAGATTAGTCAACTTCTTTCTAAATATAAAGTATTTCCTTTGGTTAGTGTCGTCTCTAATATCCAATATATCCAAATTAAACATATTGGAAAGTTCTATGATAAAAGGAACATTCCATCCAAAGAACTCTATCCAGTATGCTTCTGGCTTGTCGTGTTGCACACCTGGGTTTACCCTGAAGAACATGATACCACTGTCTGCCAGCAGATGCACACATCTCGATACCTCTGCAATGATCTTGTCTCTGTTACCAAAGTTCACCGAACCAAGACACAATATCGCATCAAACTTCTGATTTGTCTTGTATTCCAGTGTGCTAACTTTAAGGTCTGCTTCATCGTTGTATGGATCTATTCCTATCAAATTATCTATTTTGCCCTTAAACTCATTGTACCCACACCCAACATCAAGCACTGCCCTAGGCTTAAGATTGTTGACTTCGTCTATCAGTGCAAGTCCAGAGTACTTCCATTTCTTCATGTCGTTCTGCCAGTATTTGGAGAAGTATTTGTTTAGGCAGGCGTCGTCTATTACTTGTACGTATTGTTCTATGGTGTCACATCTCTTAACTTCCACCCCAAATGTTTCTTTGATGTAGGGTTGTGTTATCTTGTTTAGGTCGTTTTGGCTGTGTACTAGCAGTTTTGCGAATATCTTTTTATTCATACTGTTATATTATATAATAGTAGCAAGAAAGTCTATATATTTTTTTTTATCGGCTTTGACAATATCTGTCTAGTCTCATCAGTCATGACACCTGTAATTACCAACATGGGCCTAGGCTTGTTGCTGGCGTTTGCTGTTGAGTGTGGTAGGTTCTGCCAATCAAATTTGTGTATGTCTCCTGTCCGCCATCTGTCGAACTGTTCGTTACCGTACATTATGAATTGTCCTGGTTCCCAATCCTGCAACATTACCATTATACGAACAACATTATTAGGGTTGGCATCTAGATCATACAATTTGTCTATGTGCGTGTTCAATACTTCTCCAGTGAACTGTATGTGTAGTTTAGATTTTGTAGAAGTCATTGCAAAGTAGTCTGTCATTCTTTGCAGTGTTGGACATTTAGTGAAGTCTGCTAGTCCTCTGTATATTGTCATCTTGGGATCTGCACCTGCTGTCTTTAGATCATTCTCTTCTGCTTCGACATTGATGTTGGTGTTTTCTCTGCCTGTACCTTCTCTACGGTTGCCCCAGTTCAGAGGTTTGCCATCTTCTATCACTGCTTGTAGTTCTGTCTGCCATCCACCTGTAAACTTGCCCAGGTGTTCAACACATTCTGTGTCCTTGTGCCATTTGTTGAAGTGGTAGTTGCTTCTTAATTTTGCGTCTTCCCAATTACTTGTAGACATATACCTTGATATCCTTGTTCGTGTAGTTGTGTGTATGTATGCTGTCTCTGGGACCTGGTTCTTTTATTCCTAGGACCCGGCACAGGTCAAAATTGTCCACGGGACAGGTTATCCTGTTTAGGTTTTGCTGTATGAACCGTGTGATGTCTGTGTTTTCATCCTGTATGTGCGTCCACATCTTGTCCAAGTTCTCGAAGTGTTGGTAGTTGGGATATGTTATGCTGAACTCCCCACACAGTTTCCACCAGTCATAACATTCCATGTTGCTCCTGCGGACCAGCACGATGGGGTGTCCCAGCGTCTTCAGTTCGTCCAGTTGGTGTGCGAACGTGTGTGACTTGATGATCCTCCGGCCCGTGCCCGAGAATGGCTTGTCCCATTCGTCTCGACCGTTGTCGTACTCCATGCCTGGATCCCAATAGGCTCCTGTATGCATAAGATGTTTGCGTCCAGGGGTATCGGCATCGTGGTAGTAGGTCCTTGCCTCGGAGTAGTCTGTGTGATCTATGTCATCACTCCAGTAGATGTTCTTGACAACACTACTCCACTTTGATCCTGGTGCCCCTGTAAACAAAATATACATCTACTTGGTCAACTCTTCCTTGTAGATGGCATTGTAGCCCAATTGATTCTTTCCAAAATCAGATAGTGTTTTCAATGCACCAGGTGTGATGAATGACTTCAGTGTTCTCACTGCGGCATCACCTTCCTCACCTGTTCTCCACTCGTACTTGCCCACTTTCTTTTCGATGGCGGCCACCGACTCAGGATCCTTGATCATCTTGTCTAAAGCGTCGACAAGTTTTTGTTTGTTTGGATTGCCTGCGTTCACCCAGAATGCTTTCTGTAATGCATCTCTCCAACTCTTTACAAGTTTGTATGCATCATAGAAGTCACCACTTGGTGCAACGCCATATGTAGATTCATACAGTGCTTCAAACGTTGGTTCTGTGAAGTTAGGATCTTCATCATGATCACCTGTGTTAACATTTAGTAGTCCATGATGGAACCAAGTGTATGCGTCACCTTTGCCTATTACTGGCATAACGTGTTTCTTGTATGCGGCAGGGTTCTCCCTGGTTGCGTTCAAGTCACCTCTGATGAATGCAAGTCTTCTCTCTGAGCCTTTCATTCCTTTTACCCAAATGATCTTGTCTTCAAATGTTTTGATTGGATCACCGTTGGGACCTGTAAGCAACATAACGATTGCCATAATCTCTGGGGTCATTCCAGATCCTGACGGAAACTGTATTGGGCCATTTGTGGTGTCTGCTTTATTCCTCGCACCAACAATGATGTTGAGATTCATGTGTCCCACTGATTCCCAGTCAAAGTAGTTGTAATCAACTGGCTCAGTAAGATATGATATACCGTTACCGCCATGTGATACAAGTATAGTCTTGTTGTTGAATCTAAGTTCATTTTGGAACTCGTTTGGCCCCAGTTGATCTCTTGCACCTGGCTTGTATATCAAGTTAATCTTCTCACCTAGGTGTTTCTCCCATTCTGCTACAACTATCTGTGCCCACACAGAAGTTCCACCAGATGGTTTTTGTGGCACGATTAAATTGTAATCTGCCAATGCTGTTGTTGTTATTAAGAACAAGGCCATTATTGTTTTCTTAAGCATAGTCTAGTTTACTCCGTTTTGTTAATCCCCAATACAGTAAAAGTATAACACAGATCATTATGCAAATAAAGATCGGTCTCGTGACTAAATCATTTACCGTGTGGAGTGTTGTTAGTTGATAAGTGAGGCTATATATTCGATCACTTAATAGATATCCAATAAGCAGTGCTGGCCTGCTCACTTGGAATTTTTTACATAGTAGTCCCATGATTGAGAACACTAATAGCACTGCAAGGTCTTCCCACCCGCCTGTGTATTGCAAGGTCGCCCAAACTATCACAGCAAGTATGAAAGGAAAGTAATACACATATGGTACTCTTGTAACCCACCCCGCGAAATATGCCAGTCCATAACAGATGACAGCAGTTATGATTGTTCCTATTAAAAAAGCAAATGTCATGCTGTCAAATAATCTGTCGTCGTAAAATGTATCAGGTGAACCTAGGTCAATGCCCAGGTATAAAAATAGTCCCATCAGTATCGCGGCGAAACTTGCACCTGGGATTCCAAACAGCACAGTTGGAATAAACGATGCGGCCTTCTGTGCGTTGTTGGCACCTTCGGCACCTATCACGCCTTTGACGTTGCCCACACCAAACTTCTCTTTGGGATTGGCCGCCACCGTGGCACCGTATGCTAACCAGTCTGCCATTGCACCACCCAGTCCAGGTAGCAGTCCTATGAAAGAACCTATGGCTCCTCCCCTGATGCTATCCTTCCAACATCTAATAGTATCTTTTACACCTTGTTTTAGATCTTGCCAACTGCCGTGTTCTGCTTTGATTGTTGTAGTCTTCTTTCTGTTGAACCATCCATTCCAAAGTTCTGGTATTGCGAACAGTCCTGCAACATAAGGCAGTATTTGTATACCATCTTCTAAATATCTCCAACCCATTGTGAAACGTGGAACGTTGTTTACATCAACTCCTACCAGACCTATGGTGACTCCTAATGCTATCGCCAACGCACTCCTGAAATATTTCCTAGTGGATACAAAGCCCACAGTCACAAATGCTAGTAGTACCAATGCCCATAACTCTGGTATGCCCATGTACATGACAACCTTGGTGTACCATGGCAAGAATAAAAATGTAAGTGATCCAAAGAACAAACCATTCGCTGTGCTTGATGTTATCGCGGCACTCAATGCCCGTGTCGCCTCACCGTTCTTGGCCATTGGGAATCCGTCAACCATTGTTGCCGCCGCAGAGTTGGCCCCGGGTATGCCTAATAGCACACCACTGAAAGAATCACCGGTTGTTGAGGATGCCACGACTGCCACACAAAAGATCACACCCAGGTAGGGGTCGCCCACAAAGTAGGGCATGAATCCAAATAGTGTGATTAGTCCTGTCGTTGCTCCCGCGGCTGGTATTAGGCCAATGATCAAGCCGTACACAATACCTGCCAATAATATAACAAGTTCCATATCAATAATTTTTGGGGGTTAATGCTGTGAACTTCTCTGGGAGCGTTACAACAAAATATAATGTACTTATGTGCAATCCTATGTGCCTATTGCATTACCGAACAGGTATACGTGTACTCTGGCCGCCACGTTGTACCCTCTTTTGAATGCCTCTTCTGCCACTTTACCAGCACCTGCTGTTTGTTCTTCTTCTCTTGCTCCTACAGGCATTATCCATACTGGCCAATCTACACCAGCCTCTCTGAATTTTCTCACTGTGTTTTCTAGTTCTTCCCATTGTCGTCTTTCATCTCCCACAACAAATTTCAGTTGTCCTCTGTCCGAACACTCCTTATATTCTGCTACGTTCTCAGGTTTGATTGCCTTCTCTGTCTTCTCCCCTGACACTGTGAATAGTTTGGGACTCACACTAAAGAATATCTCTTCCGGAATATTTTTTACCCACTGTTTGAATGGTTCAGTAAGTTTTTGTGTGCCGTTTGTTTCATATGTCATTGAACTTGGCAAGTTTGCTCTCTTTTCCAATGCCTTGTATATGCCCATGCTGGCGGCCTGCCCTGTAATCATCAGTGGTTCTCCGCCTGTGAAACACAGGTGTTGGTGTTGTCGTGAGTTTGGATGTAGGAACAATCCATTTGCGTTTGTGTCAGTCTTGAGTATGTCTACGATCTTGTCCGCCATCACAGTAGGAGTCTCGTGTCCCATCAATTTCTTGAACTTCTTTGCCCATGTGTAACTGGAATCACAACCTTTCTCCCACACGGGTAAATCTTCAACCCTCTTTACACTGTCGACGTCAAAGTCTTCAAACGGTAGATCATACGTGTCCGGATTGGTTGGATCCACTTGTCCGAATCCGCTACACTGTAAATTGCACAAGAAGAATCTTATCCATGCAGTGGGCACACCCGTGTAGTGTCCTTCACCTTGTATGCTGTGAAATATCTCTGAATAGTAATATTTTTTTTCTATTTCTTTTTCCATAGGTCCGGATCTATATCTTTTGTTGCCTTGACTATATCATCCATTGTAAACTGTTCTTGCTTTTCTGTCAACTTTGGTTTATTTAGGTCGTCTGGGAAATCTCGGTAAAGGAAATGTTGTATAGTTTCAACATCCACATATTGGTTGAAACCTACGTGTACTTTGTCAACATCCTTGTCTGCTATGGTTATTGTCATGGCGTCGTCGAGTGCCTGCATGTTTACAAACTCCATGTCTATCCTGAACTCAGGCATGTCCATTGATCTAAAACCTAGTTTCATTCTCGTGATTCTGTACGTAATCATCTTGTTGTGTTCAACAAGTTTATCAAGGAACAGACTCATTTTGGCAACAAAATCATGTGCTGTAATATTTTTTTTGTGGTCTGCGTATATAGTATATATGTTAGCCAAAATAATCCTCCTGTGTGCCTTCCCTATACAAATCTTGTGTGATACAGTGTATGCCGCCATCCCAGAAGTACCTGTGTCGAAAGTTGAAAACAATAGGCTCGACTTTGTGTTTTTTAAAATGGTCAAAAACTGTTTTGTTGTAATTGTTGCATATAATCGTGTTTTGATCAATAGAAAGCATGTTCACATCAAACACTGTCTCTTCTACATACCCAACCCAGTCCTTCAACCAGGTGTTTACAAATTGTATTAATTGGTCATTGTGTTCTTCACCGTTGAGCCACCACTGTCCACCCACTTTGTCCTTCATCTTCAAAAAAGGACTTACCTTGTCCCATGATTGATCGGGTAGGTAGAGGACGTCCCATCCTGGAAAGTTTTCCTCGTATTTCTGTATTTCTTTCAAAGATACGATGCAACCTGGTTTAACCACACAAAATACTCCGTCGCTGTGATATCCCCTATCCGAAATGTGTACTCTGAATCCTTCATCTCTCCATTTTTGGGCATACTTGTTCATTATTTGTTTTGGTACTTCAGAATGTATGTCCCACCATAAATCTTTACCAACACGACAGATAGAAGCCGTAGAAATGACAGGAGGAGTATTATCTATCCTTAAATTTTTTCTAGGAACTCTTTTTAATACATCAGTATAGCCGTCGATAGGTCCACACACAGCATAAAGTGTTTCTCCGATTACTGCGAAATGATCTCTTGGATTTACTGGAGGCCTAAATATATTTTTAAGTGATCCTACTTTGTTAATATCTAAAAAACTTCTATATGTTTTTACACCTGCGTCTTTTAATATTTTTTCAAGTGTTTGATAATCCTCTTCTGTTTCATCTGCAATACGTTTGAGAGGATCCATGATCTTGTTGTTCTTGTATATAGGTAGGTCATGAAACCATTCTGCTTGAAATCCGGATCCAATCCAACAGTGTTTTAATGGATCGAAAGTTGCGTAACCTTTGATAGGTATTTTATTTTCTTGATTTGTCATTTTTTTTATCAAGCCTTACTACGTTGCCTGTCTGTAAATGACCCACAGATTCTCTTTGTATATCGTTGTGTCTGAATTCCGCCCAATACAACTCAAACGCAACACCATCTTCTAATCCCTCGAAAGAGTGATATAGTCCTGGCTTCACTGCTGTGTAGTCACCGGCTTTAAGTATGGTCTCGTCTACTAGGTCGTAGTCCTTCTGCCACACACGGATCTTCATCTCGCCTGACATCACGTAGAAACCATTCCATTTGTATTCGTGTTTGTGTTTTGAACACGTGCCACCTTTCACAAAATCTATCCTGTGAAATTCACAAGAACCGTTCGCTTCGATTAGTTCTGTTGATCCCCAAATTTTTCCTGCTTTGTTTCCCATGATGTTTTTATTATAAATGTATTTAGATGTTTTGTCAATGGGGGAAATAAATCCCCCATTGATTCTAAAGTAGTGTGAATGCCACGACAGCCGTAACCGCTAGTACTACTGCTAGTATACCGGCGCCTGTGTAGACTTTGTTCATCATACTATTTCAGTTTGTAACTTTTTTGTAGTCTGTTCAGTAAAATACCATATGCTGGTAGGAATACTAACAAGCCGACTGCAATTTTAATTACAACTTGAGATCCTGCGATCTCCATCCAGTTTGCCGCCATGTACTCGTCTGCACTGTTGTTGAATGCAACAGCAAAGAAAGTGTAAGTGTCAATGATGTTAGCCGCGATAGTTGATACCGCTGGTGCCAACCACCAATTGTTCTTGAACCCTTCTCTGATGTATTGGAATACATACACGTCAAGCATTGTACCAATTGCATAAGCAGTGGCACTTGCGAAACCAATTCTTACTGCGACCGATCCCGGTGCTCCTTCTGCCAAGACAACTGCAATGGATCCAATTATTGCTAATGGATAAGCCGCCGCGATTGTTTGTCTTGCTATTGTTTTACCCAGTAGCCTGACAGTCAAGTCAGTTGCTATTACTACTAATGGGAATGTGAATGCCGCCCACGTCAATTTCACACCGAATATCTCTACCGGTATAGCCACTAACGCATTTGAAACAGTGATCACTATCACGTGAAGTGCCACTAATTTCAACAGCATTGATTTGTCTACGTTTTTGAACATTTAATCTCCTATAGGTTTTTTAATGTTACCTTAATTGTACAGGATTTACCATGGATGTGTCAAACACTGAAACAAGATTTTTTACAGTGATACAACTTTTACGTTACTTGAATACTGTGGCGGCCGTGTTTTAACGTTTTGTAGGATATTGAAGGTTTCATCGTACTCAAAGATACTTGGATCAAAATTCCATTTGATTGGTCTTCCATCTCGCATGTTCTTTTTGCAAGGGTGCAAAAAATAAGTGTTGAATTTTTTGATTAAGGGCACATCTAATTGTTTGACCCCGCCGTGCCATGTTGCACTGGTCAAATTACCATTTTCAAGCACAGCATCAGTGCCTGGCCATTCTACGGCGTTGTCGTTGTCTCTGTCGATTGGATCCGCTCCTGCTTCTGTGTGCTGTATGAACTTTGGATTTCTCCATAGCATGTCTCCCAACTTCCGCAGTTTGTCATGTGACTCAAATAAGAATTTTGGAAAAAGGAATAACTTATCGATCATGAACATGTTAGACTTGGTCATGAAACCGTTTGTGCTGTTAGATCCATCGTCTGCTATTTTTATCTTTATGTAATTGCCTAGGACGGACTCGTCCACTTCATACACGAAAATTTTTTCTGGTAATTCTTGGGCCTTGTCTCTGAGTTTAGAATACCACCAGTTGAATTGTTTGATTCCCTTGTACTTTTTTGATTGGGTGTTGTCTACTGTGCGATAATTTATATCGTGGGTCAGCGATATGTCGTCCAACATAGTGTCATCGCTGTACAGTTTTATATCGAAACTTTTTGTATAGTGTTTGTAGATAAATGAGAAAACTAGGATGTATTTCACTTGTCCCATTCTTCCCATGGGAATACTATCCAACTGGGCACTTCGTCCTTGTTGATCTCGTATCCATGGTAATCTACTTTTACTTTTGAAGGTTTGTTGTTTATCAAGGCCGCGAATTTGATCCTGTCCTCACGCTTTCCGAAGTGGTCAAGTATGTACTGGAATGTTGCCCCGGAATCATTTATGTCGTCTATGATCAGTATCTTCTTTTGGAATGCGAATGCTTTCTCCAACACGGTTAGGTTAGGCTTGGCAGTGTGATCTCTCAATCTCACATCTAGCACTTCGTGTGCTGTTTTTAACCTGTGCGAAAGGTACACACCGGGTATGCAACCACCTCTGTTTATTCCCAGTATGATGTTTGGCATCCAGTTGCTATGGACCATCTTGTCCTCGATCTGTATTAATGCGTTACGCATCTGTCCTGTTGTGAAATAGTTCTTCTTTACATCATCAGCCATTGTACAATATACCTCGCTCCTCCTGATACCAACATCGCCAGTAGTATCGTATTTAAAACTATAAGTGCCCGGTCATGCCATTTGAATCCCACCCAAAGCCAGCCTGCTGTTCCAATTATTGAAAAGAACACATCATATATCTTTGGTACTTCTTCAATTGATCTGCAAAGCACCGCACAACACACAAAGAACACAGATACCCATTTAACATACCAAGTGATATCGTGCAATGGTGTGACCTTGCGAACACTGGTCAATTGATCTTCGAGTGTCTCAATTTTTTGTTCTAGATCTTCTATTCTATTTTGTGTATCGCTCATAGACCCTGTTGATCACGTTGTTGGTTGTCACGAAACTAGCACACTTGGCCATGTCTTTGAGTCTTCTTGCACCTATGTATGTGCAGGCACTTCTTACTCCGCCTAGTATGTCTTCCAAGGTTCCTTCAACAGGTCCTCTGTGGGGCAAGGATATCAGTCGACCTTCGTTGCCTCGGTATCCGTCCTTGCGTTTGCCGTGTTTCTCACGAGCCCTGTCCGAGCTCATTCCATAAAATTCTACTTTGCCATCTACTACTGGCTGTTCTGATTCATCATGTCCTGCCAACATGCCACCAATCATGACCATGTGGGCTCCTCCACCAAATGCTTTTGCTATATCTCCTGGATACACACAACCACCGTCAGCCATTATGTGTCCACCAACACCGTTTGCGGCATCTGAGCAGTCAACTATTGCCGAAAATTGTGGTACACCAACACCGGTCATCGTTCTTGTAGTGCAAACCGATCCAGGCCCTATCCCTATTTTGACCACGTCGGCACCATTTATTATTAACTCTTCTGTCATCTCTGGTGTCACTACGTTGCCTGCTATGATAACCTTGTCTGGATATTCATCTCTAACCTTTTTTATGAAATCTACCATGTTCTGGTGATATGCGTTCGCTACATCAACAGTGATCATCTTTACATCTGGAAACATTTCTAAAACTCTATTCATGGTCGCCCAATCAGGTGCTTCCGGATCCCACATCACGTTGGTTCCTGTACACACTGACACCGATTGCATTCTCAATCCTGTGCCTGCGGCCTCTTTCCATTGCTCTGGTGTGGTAGTTTTTGTGATAACGGTCATCATCTTGTGCTTCTGCATTTCCCTTGCCATAGAGAATGTACCAACACCGTCCATGTTACTTGCAAATATAGGAAGGAAATCCATCACCTTGCCTGAGTTACGGAACGTGAACTTACGAGTCATGTCTACATCTCTCCTGCTAGACAGTGTAGAACGTTTTGGCTGAAGCAGTACGTCCTCAAAATTAAGTTTTGGTTCTGTGTTAATCCGCATCTTCTTTTTCCTTAGTTTTACAGACTTGTAGCACACTCTGGTAGTGTTCCCATGCTTGATTCAGTGCTGGGTACTTGTCCCTCATGTCCATCTCGTCAAAAAGATCCAACTGTCCCATGTCACCTAGGTCTCTAAAACTGTAAGAGAAGTCTCCAGTGTTCTGTATTCCATCTGAACCCATTTCTATGTTGTCCGATTTCATGTTGGCCTGTTTTGTATATTCCCACAGGTCGTCTACAATTTTTTTCTCTTTTTTTGTAATGTTTTTCTTAGGCATCCGTTAACACGCAAACTGTTGTTGTAGTTTAACGTTGTCCATGAACTCTTTCTTAGTGGCATTATCATTCTTGAATGCTCCACGCAACACAGTCGTCTGTGTCAAACTGCTGTGAGCCTTGATACCTCTGTTCTCACAACATCCGTGTGTGGCCTGAACATACACACCGACATCTTTACTGCCAGTTGTTTGTTCTATCTGATTGGCAATCATCACATTTAGATCTTCCTGTAGTGTACCACGTCTTGCACACCATTGAGCGATCCTTGTGTACTTGCTCAGTCCTAGTAGTTTAGGTCCTGCGATGATACCAATGTATGCCACGCCCTTGACCGTTTGGTGATGATGTGAACACAAACTCGTAAGTTCACTCCTCACGACCAACATGCCCTCATATCCACCTTCAATGTAGTTAGGAAATGCACTAGGGTTAGGCATTTCGTCATAACGACCAGACATGATCTCGTTGATGTACATCTTGGCCATTCGTCTTGCAGTGTCCATGCTGTTTGGATCAGTCTTCGTGTCAATCACGAGGCTTTGTAACACATTTTCAAATGCCGGTATGGCCTCGTCTATAAGTTTTTGTTTCTCACCTTCTTCAATGAATTCACTGATATTGTCGTTGGCCCATGCTCGTGCACCAGCCTCCTCTACACGTTTCCTAATCTCTTGGCTTGTTGAAGCCTTGGGTTCCCAACTATCTTTTAATGTATCTTCCACTATTCAAAATCTCCTCTGACTATGTGTTTCCTTAATGCCCTTACAAGTTCTTCTATCTTGTCAATGCAACCGATCAGATCCCTGTCGGTGATGTATTTAGATCTCTCCTTCAACTTGTCATATTCCTTCAAAGATATCTGCACCATTGGGCTATAACCTGATTGTGATTCCTGGCTCTCGTTTTCCATTGAGGCGTCTAGTGCTCTTTGTTTTTCATCTGAGTCTGTCATTGTATCTCCTTCTTGTGTGTCTTGTTATACCATTGTACAGCAGTTGCCACCACGTTGTCAAGACTGCTCTGTGTGGGCTCCCACTCTAAAATTTCCTTTACCTTGCTGGTGTCTGCCACAAGGTATGCAGGATCTCCGGGTCTGTTGTCATGCATCTCTATGTTCATCTCCCCTGCATGTTTCTGTACCGCTTCTATCAACTGCTTGTTTGAAGCAGGTTCCCCTGATCCTAGGTTGAACACTTCCGCCACTGGATTCTCCGAAGCGTGATTCAATGCTTTTATGTGTGCGTCTGCTAGGTCCATCACATGCACGTAATCTCTCACACAGGTCCCGTCATCGGTAGGATACTTGTCACCAAAGATTTTAAATGTTTTTCCCTGCTTCGCGGCCTCGATGGCCAGTGGTATGATGTGTGTTTCTTTTTCCCTTAACTCTCCTACCTCTGCTTCTGGGTCTGCTCCTGCGGCATTGAAGTATCTCAATCCAACACTTGATAATCCGTATGCTCTCAGATAATCTTTACACACCATCTCTATCATTAACTTACTACCTCCATATGCACTGATCGGGTCAGCAACATCAGACTCCATGGCCAACTGCATTCCTGGATCACCGTACGTGGCCGCACTTGAACTGTAAACGAATGTCTTGACTCCACACTCGATAAGTTTGTCCAGTAATGATATGGTCATGATCAAATTGTTTTTGTAATACAATGAAGGATTTGCAACACTCTCAGGTACACTGGTGCTACCCGCGAAGTGTATGCAACTGCTTATGTTGTATCTGTTGACTATCTCGTCAACCCTGTCCATCTCCTGTGGGAGATTCAAATTGTAGTTCGGGCCAAACGACTTCAGACCCTCTCTGTAATGCCTGTCTATCGTGACTGGAGTGAATCCATTCTTGGCCAACAGTTTGCAGGTGTGTGAACCCACATAACCCGCTCCGCCCGTGACCAGCACGGCCTTGCTCAGTGTGTTAATATTTTGCTTCGGAAACTGGTGTCCTGTAGTGTCTTCCATCTCTTCTCCATTGTTCTCCCTTGCCTGTCATGATGTCAATCATCCTGTCTATGGTACCGTCGGTCCAATCAGATAATTTACCTATACTAGGGGATGGTTTGCTTAATAATACTTCTAGTTTTTCCATTGCGTCTTGCTCTGACCATGGAACATACATTCTTGTGTGGTCATTTGCGAATGTCTCTGGGAATGATCTGTATGCCGGAAACAGTGTGTTACACCCCATTGCATCCGCTTCACTCACTGTGTTGGATACCCAGTCCTGTAAAGCACAGTTGAACATCACCCTCGAGTCTGCGAGTAGTTCGTAGTACTCGTTCTTCTTCAGGTTCTCATGTATGGTTATTGTGCCTTGTTTTGCAAGATACTTTGCCTCGTCCACGAAGATTTGGTTGTTTGATCTCAAAGGACCACCTTGGCATATTGCAAATTCCACATCTGGGTGTTTATCTTTGTATTTCATTGCCAGCGTCATGTAGAACTGTGGCTGTTTCTCCTGATCCCATCTCGCTCCAAATATGACTCTCTGTTTTCTTTCATTGAAAGGTTTCCTGTCTGGAACCCTGCTTTGCACTTCTTCCTTGCCAAAACTCAAGCCCGATATGTTGTATATGGGTGCTGACCAATTTGCTATTTTCATGTGTGCCACCATCTCTTCGTTGGTTGCGAGTATTTTTACATTAGGAATTTCATTACACATCTGTTCATACATGCTCATCCATTTGCTCATGCCCCATACATGTACAAAGTCATCTGGATCTATGGCCTGTGCCAAGCATCTAAGATATATCGTTGGTCTGTGTTTGTCTTCAACTTGATGTAGTATGTAGGGCAATGATTCCATGCCTGGCTGGAACATGTCTTCGAAGAATACTATGTCCTTACTTGTTACTTCTCCATTACGCATCATCTGTACAAGATTCATCATCTGACTCATGCCAAAGTATGATCTTCCGTGTGCGTCAAGCACCTGTCCAACACTGATCGCTTTTGTGTCATCTATGGTAGTACCCGGAACAACAACGTATTCTATACCTCTTTTCTTGTATGCACGTTCTGTCCAGTCTTGTAATTGCAGTGTGTATCTGCCTTCGTAGGGTTCTAGTCCCATGTAAAATATTTTCATATGCTTATTATAACTCCTTTATTCCCACTTGTCACTGAAATCTTTGTACAAAGTGTATTTTGCTGTTAGTTCTTCGCCTGCCTTAACTGGTCTCACTGTCATCAAATAACAGACAGGCAGTTGATGCCAGAAACCTTTTAGGTTTTTGCAGTTAGGATCATCATGATGATTATAAAATGCTCCCAAGGCAGTACGAATACTACCATGTGGAAAGTTTTTATTCATGATATGCACAATACCCAGGATCGTGTCTGCTTCAAAGTCTTTTGTTGCAAACAATCCAAGGCCTTGCACTTCCGATTGTTTTATCGTTACACCGTCCGGTAGTGGTCTATACATTATTTGTGCCTCTTTGTTCTTGTGAATAGATATTCGGCAATCCTGTTGATCCTATGCAACAATGTGACACTTTGCCCACTACCTATCCAGTGTTTGTCGGTCAATGGCTGAGCGATTCTCCTTATCGCTTTGCCTCTTTTTGATTCCTCCACTCCCAGCCCATAGACTGCTCCCGTTGACTGTTTTGCCTCTAGCCACCCGTGTGGTTTTTCCTTTGAAGATGTCGTCATAGTTCTCCCGATACTTGTTGTTAACTGGTCTGGATTTTCCGTCCCAGTTACCCGGCATTTGACTTGATAAAATCTAACATTGTTTTTGCGTCAGACACTTCAAATGGGTCGTCATCATCACTTGCATTATTCTGTCCTTCTTCGACAAACTGCTTCATAATCTCTCCATTGTCGACTAGCATCGAATATCTCCAAGATCTCATGCCAAAACCTTGTAAAGGTTTGTTGACCAACATTCCCATGCCTTGTGTGAATACACCTTCGCCGTCACCAATTGGTTTGACTTTCTTGATCTCTTGGTTGTTGAACCAAGCATTCATTACAAATGCATCGTTCACTGACAAGCAGTATACTTCGTCTATGCCCTGTGCTTTGAACTCATCGTACATTTCTTCGTATCCTGGGACCTGTTGTGAACTACAAGTGGGCGTGAATGCTCCAGGAAGTGCAAATACTACAATTTTCTTATTATCAAAAATTTCTGCTGTGTCTACATCTTTCCATTCACCGCCTATGAATGCACAACCGCCTACTGCGTTGTCATCACCTGTTCTTGTCTTAAAGTTCGTGTATGGTACTCTCATATTATCTTCTCTCCTTGATTAGTTTGACTGTTCCGTCGTTAGTGTGTTTTATTTTGTGATTGTTTTGGATAGCAAGTTGTAGGAATGATTCGTATTTTTCTTCCTTGACCATCAGTGTGATACACTCATCAAGGTCTTCTCCCACATCTTCATATCCTGCGTATGCCCAGATAAAGTCCTTGCCATACTCCATGCCGAGGTTACCTGCTGTTGTGCAGATGTTAGCCACTGCGTCAACTGTATCATATCCAGCATTCAAGCCACCACCCTCTACAGGCAGGTGTCCCATTCTAGTTGTTGCTCTCTTCTGTTGTATATGAATCTCTTTCATTATATTCCACCCATCACTGGTACTTCGTAAACTGCATGGCTTCCATTCTCGCCATCTTCACTCACGTCTATTTCAATTTTTCTACCTGGATACTTCTTTGTTATGGCCATGTACAAGTCATCACTCATCATCTCACACGATTTGTAATCCAGTTTCATTGTGCCGTCTGCATACATGTTCTCAATCCATCTCTTGAACTGTATGAATTCTATATCTCTGTCGTCATGCGTCACTTCTATTGCTACCTTGAAATGGAATATGTGTCTGTGTACATATCCTAAGAAACTCACATCATACTCATCACCTGTTGCTAGTTTAGGATCATCCAATGCCGCTGGGTATTTGTGCAATCCTTCTTTTCTAAAAGTAATCCAAATCATTTTATGGCCTCTGTTGGCTTGTTCTGTTAGTGCTTGATCTCTCATTTCCTCAGTACTCATTTTTTCCCCTTTGTTTTTAGTCTTGCTTCTAATCTTTTTACTTTTGCTTCTAGTTCTTCGACCCTTCTCACGTAGTAGTCTGTGCCATACAATCCCATCTTCTCGAGTTTTTTATTATCTTTCATCCAAGCATTGAAACTTCTTACACCTTCTCTATATGCTAGAGCCTCTTTAGACAACTTTCTTGGCATCTTTCTCCTCTAATGGTTCGTCTTGTTTGTATTCGTTCCAAGATGTGAATCCTGCACTCTGTTTGAAATGGTTCATGCTCATTGTCCATACTCCAGGCCCTGTTGCATCGAAGTCTACGTCATCCACTTTGATACATAGATTATCGTCATCCTCCGAATTAGGGAATATCACAGAACAGAATGGTATAAACTTTTCTTCCTTCCAAATATCCTTGAATCTCTCCTTGACTTCTGCGTGTACACTGTGTTGGTAGTCTATTGTGCACCAATAACCGCTGTCCATTAATCTTTTGATTAATTGTGATGTGTTGGCTATATTGTGCATGAAACTTCTGTTTGCTCCAAAATAGATTGCCTTGGCATTCACTTGTTCTGCTAGTTCTATTATCCGATCAAACAGTAGATCATTCCTCGCAAGGAACAACGTCTGTAATCCATATGCTGGTGTATGCTCTATCTCTAATCCTGAAAATATGCCTACACTGTCGCTCTTGCCTGTTTTGTAATCTCTGTCCATGTTATTATTATATTACGGTTTGATCAACTTGTCAACGTGGCTTTTGCCTTTGCAATGGCATCTTTGACCATTAATTTAGTCCTCTTCAATCTTGACAAAATATCCTTACTCTCGGTACTTCTGTCTTTGAGCCTGTCTTTGGTAAGTTGTTTTACTTTCTTATCGAGGTATGTGTGTTCTTCCTCAAGTTTCTTAAGTTTTTTGCTTCTTCTCTTTGCTATCTTCATTGTGTCCTCCTATTCAAATAAAGAACTGAAATTGTTTGTGCCTTTACCACCGCCTGTGGCCCTGGCCCATCTGTTGCCTCTGATGTCTGCTAGATAACTTGATGCGTTTGAGATCACATCCATAGGCTTCTCGCTGGTGAACACTTCTTCCACCAAAGTATTGAAGTACAGTATGTTCCTGGGAACATAAATGCTTGGCTCATCAGTCTTGTCACTTGCTTTGGTCTTACGCCAGTGTTTTACTTCTGGTCTGTATTTTCTAGATTCTATGTCATTGAGATCGTTTGCGATCTGTATCGCTCTGATTTGGTTGTATACATTGTGGGCCATCATCAAAGTATAACTGAAACTGTCCCAACTGGTAGCACCAATCTTGCCATTCTTGTTGACGTCCTGCTCACCATACCAACAAACATCCTTCATCTTCAATCTACGTCCTATTCCGCTATCAAATGGAAACTGTATGTCAGATCCTTTCAGTGTTTTATCATCTGGAGCCTTGTCCATCACAAATGACCATCTGTCTGGGGTGAATGAGTTATGTGTGTAAACTAGGCCATTAGCAGTTGATAAAAATGCAGATGCACTGTCAAAACTTATCGTGAAGTTGGAATTAATATGTTTCCTTACCTGTCTCTGTACCTGTGTAAGATAACAACCCCAGTCCATCTGTGATGTTCCTAGTACGTGCATCCAATCCTTGCCATCCAGTTTCTTCTCATCTCTCATTATGATCAAACGTTTGAGCATGACTTCCATATCACACATGTTGATACCACCCATCGCCCATCCTTCGAATTCGAAGTCTTTGACAGCGTCATACCATATCTGTGCCGTGTTCCAGTCATCGCCTTGTAGTACATTTAAAAGTTTTGTTTGCCCTAGCCTATTCTTTTGAAAGAATTTGTTGTTGTATATTGTTCCATCCAGTGTGTCCTGGAAACTTGTAAGTCCTGTCTTTGGACTGTTTAGATCATCCGCCGCCCATGTGGGTACGTCTAGTGTCATGGCCCAATCGCTAGTAAGTTCTAGCCAATTTAAAATATTGCTTCTTACAGTGTTTGCCTTGTTACCCTCGAAGTCTTTCCAATCAAACTTGATCACACCTTTTCCTATCTGGTATCCGCCCGAGTCACCTACTATTGTGCTGAACTTCCTATCTCTGTTGACGAACATGTGATCCCTGTCACCGACCTTGTCCATGTCAAGGCAGGCGTGTCCCGCCGAGTACAGTGCTGTTGGATAGGTGAACATGCCCTTCTCAGGATTTATGAAGTTCAACCCTTCAACACCATTTTCAAAACCTTGTGGTATTCTCTCTGCTGATATGTGTTTGCCTTCTGAAACTCTCTGTTTGCTTATGAATGTGTTGTAGAAGTTTGATATAGCAGGCAAGAACACAGCGAAGTCTCTGCTCAACTCCCCTAAGTGTTCTTGCTTACTATTATCTGTCGTCATTATTGCGCCTGTGCTGGTATGATGTATTGATACTTGCCCAGTCCTGAATCAACCGAAACCTGCATAGCACCCTCGTTAGAGAAGTGTAATGTAACTTTCGCTGAATCAGACAGTTTAAGTATTTGTAGCACCTGTCCTACCGGCCAACTCCAACCTTTGTTGAGTGTTCCCTCAACGTCAGTCGCGAACACGAATTCACCACCATGCGATGCTTGATCACCAAAAGTGAAAATCAAGTTTCCATCCTCGGTTCTCACAACGAATGAGTTGTGTTCTGTGTTTGCTGTTGCCTGGAAGTTGAATCTTTGCACACTTGCCACACTTGGTTCGATCTCAACGTCCCACTTAACACCTTTGAACTTCACGGTCTTAAGTTTCTCATTGATGATCTCGGCATTCATGAATCTGTAGTCATTCTTGAAGTCACCCTTTTCGTTCTCGAAATGGATTCCTGTTGGAATGGTTGCACCGTTTCTCTCACCGGACAACACAGTTATGTTTGCCTTCTCCTTGTATTCCGGACACTTCAAGTGTATGTCCAGTTTGCCCATCTGTGGCATACCGAACGTACCCGTCATCTCCGTTTGTGGTTTGTGGAAAGACCCTTGCAGGATCACAGATCTGTCTTCTGCCATACTGTCGATCGCAGTCTCTTTGTCGTCGCCAGTAATTTTAACAAGATCCAAGAATCCCAGTCCATGCGTATGTTTAACGATGTCTTTTAAGATGTCTATCATAATGTTCTTATTGTATAGGATATTTAGGTCTTAGTCTAGTGTTATTTCAGAAACTCTGTACACAGCCGGATTTTGTTTACCAGGATTTTTGAATATGGCGTAACTGGCACCGGGCCTGAATTGATTCATCTCTACCAATTCGTATCCCTCGTCTTTGATGATCTGCGTCATCGCAGTTTTTGTGTTGTAGTTCCAGTAACCTCTTTGGGCAAGGTCAAGTTCCTGATCGAAGTGGCAGTCAGCGTACTGTATGAAACAATAACCGCCTGGGATCAAAACCCTCTTGATGTCATGTAGGTACTGTTGTATGTGTTTCTGTGTGAAGAAAACAAATGTGTCCCAACTGAACACAAGGTTGCAACTGTTCTCCGGCACACTTGAACAATCTGTTTGTTTTGTGGTAATAAATTTTAGGTATTTGTGGTGTTGTGTATTGAACAGTGCCCTAATCACTTTCTCCCTGCAAAGAAGCACGTCCACGAAGTAATTCAATCTCCATGCCCTGAAATCCATGGAGAACATGCCGTCCCCTGGTCCTATCTCGAGGCTGTTGTAGATATTGGTCTTTGCGAACTGGAATATCTTGCTCTGCACGAATCTCTGTAGAGTGGGATCGATCATGGGCGTGAGTTTTTTCTGGTCAAGATCACGTCTGAACCATTCGGGTGTCTTGTCAAGCCTATCTATTACTTCCTTGTTGTTTGCGTCAACGGCCAACTCTATGTCCTTGAGAATCTTGAGGTTTGAGTCTATCAACTGTTGTAGGTCCTCTTTCTTGACCCGTTCCAGTTTTTCTATCAGTAACTTTATTTCTTCAATGCTCAACATAATTGTATTTAGAAAGTAAACAGTTTATTGAATGTGTTTGTGGTCTCTGTGCTTTGCACGTCCCAATCCAACACTCCTATGAGGTTGTCTATCTTCTGGTCCAGTATTGTGGCCTCCATGGCATCACCGTCAAACGGCAGTTCCTTGAACCACTCTGGTATACGCATCTCATCCACAGGATATGCGATACTGGTATAGCCCATGGGATTATTTTTAAGTTTGCACACAATCACTTTTGCACCATCTGTTATTGGCATGGAATATTTGTCACCATACATCTCCCTACACCTGTTCCAGTTCATGCTGGCCCTGACGTGCCCTGGCATGTTTGCCCTACCGGCCTTTTCTTCTGCCGCTGTGTACTTGGTCATGTTGTTCGCTCTTTTTGGAGAACCTTTCTCCCATCCTGGCCTTGCTTTGAATTCTGACCTGAACTCGCTTATTTTTTTTAACACTTCTTTTTCTTCCTTGCCCTGTAGCACCATGTAAAGAAGATCACTCAAGAAATCCTGCACGAACACAGGTGTGTCAGAACGTTTAAGATCCAGTCCCATCGCTTTCATCTTGCCATCCTTGCCTTCTACGTCTGCACGTTTGCCTTCCTTGTCATAGTACAGCACCGCATATCTCTTCTTTGTGATGAACAGTCCCTTCGACGCAACAAGTTCTCTACCCGCCGCAATGACCTCTCCACGTGTACTTGGTGTGTGGAATGCCCGAGTCATGAATGACTTGAATGACCCGTTGACCTCTTCCGCTATCTTGTCATATAGTCCTAGCACAGAATCTTTGGTCCATGGTATGAGGCCTTCGTTGATCTCTTTTTGTAATGTTTTGTATGCTGAGAAATACACAGAGTCTGTGTCTCCATACACAACACTCTCACCTTTGTGGTCATACTTGCCTGCGACTATTTCATTGACCTTGCTGGCCATGTGTTTGGTTATACATCTACCAGTGAGTGTGACCGATTGTCCTATCCTCATGTCAAAGAACCTACAACCCGGATTAAGTATTGCACCATACAGACTGTTCAAGTTAATCTTTTTAACAAGTTGCCTCTTGTCCCAATACTCCCGTTCAATCTCGTTGTCTCCACAGTCACGCATTTTTCTCTGCATCTCTTGTCTTTCCTCATACCAACGTTTCAGCAGTCCTGGTATGATCGCTTCATACTCGTATGTGAATATTGTGCCATTGGCACTCAGCATCCATTTGTTGTTGCCGTCAAACACTATGTCATAAAGTTGAGCGGCACTCATACGCACACTGGTCTTGTCTTCCCAGTCTACTATGATCTCTGTGCCTTTCTCTTGATTCATGACTGCTTGGTATTCCCAACTACCGAACTGGCTGTCCCATGCGGCCGCGAATGATTTCTTGGCGTGTTTGGCCCTGTTGATCTCTGCTGATGTTATCACTGGCCTTATCTGTCCTACTATAGTCTCAGGCCCCATGTTCAAGGCACGGATCACACTCGGATAGAGCGAGTTGATGTCAACAGAACCGATCCAGTCGTGTATCCCTTTTTGTGGGGTTGCCACGTGGGCTCCTGCGGCCGGTTGGTTCTCCTCACCGTCCTTCTTGTATTTCCTACCTGGTACCTGCATACCACGTCTGTGTGTCTCGTTCACTATGGCCTGTTCAGTCACCGCCACTGCACCCATTGTGGTCTGTAGCAACACAGTGTTCTGGTGTGCTATCTCGTTGGCAAGTTCTATGAACTTCAGTTTCTTCTCGAGCTTGGCCAACAGTGCAGTATCCTGTCTGTTGTATTCTATGAAAAGTCCAAAGTCATTTTTATACAAGTTGTCCAGTGACCCCTCGTATACTGTTTTTCTCTCGTCCAATTCATGCTCGCCTATTGCGTCCAGTCTGAAACTGTGTCTTTCTTCGTATGTGTATTTCCTGTATAGTTCCAGCAAGTCTAAGTGTACACGACCTACCAGATCAAAACTTAACTGTTCTCGACCATATTTTTCAAATACTCTCTTTCTAGGTTTTTCACCCCAAAAACACAAACGCCTTGTGTCATCTGAACTTAATACTTTTTGTATCCTACCAACTGTGTATGGAATATCATATCCCTCTGAGTTCCAACCTGACAGTATGTCTGCGTCCTGCACTAGTTCCAGGAATGCGTCCAGCATGTCCTTCTCCTTCTCGAACAACATGGTGTTCTCGAATCTCTTTGTAAGTTCTTTCGCGTCTGTCATGCTGATGGTCTTGGGAGGTACTGCAAATGTGACCAGTTGGTCCGTCCAGCTCATGTAACAACTTATGGCAGTTATGGGCATGAACGGATCATCTGTTGTTGAATAACCTCGATCTGGATCGAAGTCAACTTCAATATCGAAAAACATCACGTTGAGTTTTGGGGTTTCCTTGCCCAAGTAGTTCTCTTCCAAACACCTGAACACAGGATTGATGTCATTCTCGTATAATTGCTTGTTGGATCTTATCCTCTGTTCTTTTATGAATTCCTTGTTGGTGGCACACTGCACTCTCTGTAATGGTGCACCCGTCATTGATCTGTGTTTGCCCCTTGCGTCCTCGTAGTAGAACACGTACCTGGCATCGTACTCTGTGAATATTCGACCCTTCTTGGGATCACGTTCTACGACGTATATCTTGTCCTCATCTTTTTTGAATAGTGCATCTATGTAACTCATAAATTAAATTTGTCCTTATTTCTTAAAATAAATTGTTCACCAGTGTTATTGGTATAATGCACCCCGTCATCGGGAATGTCTCCTAACTCATAAGCAACGTTTAATGGAGATTCTCCAATATGACCAGACATGTCTATGTAATCTGGTAGTTTGAACACCGACCCATCAATAGTTGTCATTTTGTTTGGGGGATTGGTATAGTCATAATAACTGCTCCAGTTGTAAGGTATTTTCAGGGTCTTGCATAATTCTATACCTCGAAAGATTTCATGTAAACTTAAATCGTAAGGACCCTTTTCTGATGTGATATCATACATGTATGCAAACAGTTTTTTCAGCATATCACAGGCAAGCCAAGATCCATTGCGACCGCCACTGGCAACCCAATTTCTTCTGTTGGTTTTACTCTGGCCTCCATAATCGGGTATAGTCACTTTGGGGTCAAACGGTAGGTCAATTCTTGATAATCCGGAATATTGTAGATACACGTAATCTGGTATTCCACTTTCGTCCACATATTCAAATAAACGTGAGGTGATATACCTATTGCCAAATCCGCTGGCGGATAGATTTATCCATTCAACGTCTTCGGAACCAAAAAATTTGGAGAACTGCTTATGCAATGGAATACCATTACTACAACCTATTAAAAGACATTTTTTCATTTTATACTACCACCAATAACTTGCCACGCCGTAACCGTAGACATTTATGATTGCGAAGTAGCCAGTGATCATCATCACGAATGCCGCTTCTCTTCTGTATGAAGCATAACATTGTGTGAGTGCTCCTACCAAGAATCCCGGATACACGATAGTCATGTCCGGATCTGAGGCTGTGATCGCTAGTGTAAGGCTGGCTCCAACTGTGAATATGAAACTGACAAGTTCAAAATAGAACGCTGTCCGGTCACTTTCAAAACTACGAAGCCAGAATGATCTGACTTTGTCTAACATTAAAGTTTGCCGGCTGTGTTTAGTATGCTCTCCAGGGTGTCCATCTCATCTGCGATGTTCTGGTAGTTGCCCTTGTGTGCAACTGATATTGCCTTGTTGATCAGGGCTGGTTTCAATTCTAGTTCCTCTGCGATTGCTTTCACTGTGTCTTTCAATCCACCTTTCAAGTCCTCGACCTCACCTAGTACCTGTGAGCCCTGTGAAATGATCTGGATCAATTTCTGCTTTTCAGCGTCATTAAAGTTTCTTACTGCCATTTGTTTCTCCTGTTGTTATCCAACAAGTATATAACAAATCTACAATGAATGCAAATTATTTTTTCTTTTTGGTTTTGACGTTGATCGCTTTACCACGTCTGTTGGGATTGGGATCTTTTCTTCTCTTCCTCGCCGCCGCACTTGCCCGGCCTTTTTTACCTAGTGCGTATGCTTTCTTGGCAGGTAAGCATTTGGGTTTCCCCTCACCTTTGCTCTTACCACCACATGATCCTCTGATCTTTCCTTTTGGGCCCATTCGCACCCATTTGTCCTTGAACCATTTTTTTAAATTTTCATTTAGACCTTCTGCAAAAATTAAGTTGCCGTCTGATCCTATTTGAACATCTTCTGCTTTTACGCAGTTGGGTACACGTTTGCCGAACATGGTCTTCATGCCCTTCTTTGTGTAACCTTTCCAACATCTTGTGCCTTCCAAAGTGATGTAACCTTCTTTGTAGTATTCATTTCCTGGATCTGCATCGCCCGACTCATCCGGCCACCAATCCAATTCGTATTTCTCGCCATTGTCGAACATGGCTTTCATGCCTAGTATTCTTTTTTCGTATTCGTCTTTTACTGCTTCTGTACGTCCAGCAACCACATCCATTACAAAATTAAGTGTAGTGGCATTGGCTGTCAGTGAACCACATCTGGCACCAACCTCATTTTTAAGGTGATCGATCAGTATGCTTCCAGAACATTTTGCCAGTTCGTCACTCATGTCTTCAGGCACTTCTAGGTCAACGTAACAATAGACGAAGTCGTAGTGTGGTGCTGGAGACCCGTGTAGTATGTATTCATCCCTGCACACAACCCTTTTGAACCCATCGATGTTGTGCCAAACTGTCTGTTCGTTTGTGAATTCGTCTGGCGATCCGAAATGTTTTTCAAGATATTTGGAATAGTCGGCCGATTCCTGGTGATCCCAGTTGTCGTAGTTGGCCTGTTCTTCTAGTAATTCATTTATTCTCATCTTACAAATGCCCCTATTCTTCCGTGTACGTCTGGATACTCTCGGTATTTATACCCATTTGGGGGAGAGGTGTCATCACCTTCCCACACCGGAACGAACTCCATTATGCCACCTTCGAAGTCTGGATTGTGTCGCAGGTGCACTTCTATCAGTTTGTCACCGATAAATTCACAGTTCACAACATCATGTCCTGATACTGCATCTTGTATCTGCTCTGGCATTGGCATCACATCCATTGTCCTCGCCCATCGATCCCATTTCAAGAAAGTGTTTTCCTTTTTGAATCCTTCCACACAGAGCGATTGTTCACCATCTTTGTAATCCACTGACAGGTGTCTGCCTTCGAACCATTCACACCAGAAAAATCCTGGCGGTATGTGTGTGGTTGTTTGTTCGATGAACATCTTCTCTGCACCTATGCCTAGACCGTATGCATTGACCACAGGACGCACAATGTAATCGCCTGATTCTGGTACGTCTATGCCTGCAGGTCCGCACTTGTAACCCATTTTACTTGCCAGTATCAATTTGTCCGTCAGCCACATGGTGTCAGGATCTGGATTCTGCCAGTACTGTTCTTCGGGATCTAGATGTGCTACTTCGAATACCCTCATTTTTTGCTCTTGTTACCCCAGTTGGCCGCACCTTTTTTACGACACTGAACTAGAGCACCAGAGGCATAGGCCGATGGCCATACTTTATATCTTGATTTCACTTTATGATAGCAGGCGTCTTTCTTCTCTGCTAGTTGTTCGAATTCTTCTTCTGTGATTCCTACTACTTCACGGATCTGCATGTTACCACTTCCTGCAAGACCAATATCTCGCTTTGGTCTTTGGTCCTGGGTTGGCACAGTTGTGTCTCGCCCTGAATGATTTTCTCGCTTTTGGATTTGATTTCCTGATCCTCATGGTTGGTCTCTTCGCACTTGTACCACCGTGTCCGAAGTTGACTTTTTTAACATTGCCTGTTTTAGGATCTTTCACGTACACTTTGAATTTCTTGACATCACCACGCATTGGTTTGTTCAGTGGAACTTTCCTGCCTTGGTACTCTGCGTCAAAAAGTTCTGTCTCGTCTTCTGGGAAACCCAGTGGACCAAGCACTTCTTCGAAGTCCTCGTCCTCTTCTATGTCAAATTCATCACCCTCTGGCATTGGTTGGTATAATTTATCTGAGTCATCTAGATATTCTTTAGCACTGAATTGTAGTTTTTCATCGTTCATGAAATTTGGTCCTAGAACTTTTATAAGGTCATCGATCATAAATGCTGTTACGCCACCTGTAGTTTCGCTTTGATCTAAAAAATCTTCTGTCTGCTGACCGTCCCATTCTCTCCAGTCTACGCCTATCTTTTTCGAGTAGGCTTCCATTTCTTCTTTGTCGTAACCGTCTGTTGGAATTCCAGTGTCGGATACGTCAAGATATCCGTATGCCAACATGTCACCATTTCCGCCCTCACGGTCTTTGTATTTCTCTGCTATCGCATCAAGGCCTTTCTTCTGTTCGTCGGTCAGTCCTGCGTCTTCTTCAATGCCTGACAGTTCCTTGAGTCTGACCAGTTCGTTCTCGTCTTCCTGCACCGCTGATTCGCCAGCGAAAGCATTGTCTTTTTTGATGATGTCTATTATTTCTTTTTCAGTGACATCAGGTATTAGGTCTGATATGGCCTTGACCGCATCTTTGGGATCAAGCACACTTTGTACGCCACCAGCGTACAGTTGTTGGATGATCTTGTCTTTGTTTGCCATTATGTATCCCGCACCTGCTTTGTCTGTGGTGTATGGTGATTGTTTTTCCTGCACGTGTGCACCGCCCTGCATCTTTTCGTAGTGTTCCGCGGCCTCTTCTGGAGTTAAACCTAACTCATCAGCATGACTCATGAACTGGTCTTTGGTCATGTTCTGTGCCATGTTGGCGATCTTCTCGCCTGCGTCTTCCTGCACTGGTGCGTTCACACCGTCAATTCTGTTTAGTATGTTTCTTATTTCTACCATTGATTCTGCTATCGGTGAGTTGCCCATCTGCATCTGTGTCCTGTCGTTTGTGAATTGTGTTGTTTTTGCCAGACCCCTGCTACCTGCACTGGCTGGTGACTGGATCTGTTTGCCTGCGGACACGTGTCCCGTGTCAGTCATTGCCACCTTGGCATCTATGTATGATCCGTAGTTGTAAGGTATACTGCTCATATGCAGTATTTATTTTTTTTCTGCTGGGTCTAGATCGTTTGTAAACTTGTCTTCTGAGGGTATTTCCACTTCTTCACCCATTTCGTCCTCGTCATCAAACTCTGGGTCCAACATTTCAACTTCACCGTCTGTGTCTAATTCGTCGTCTGCTTCTTTGTCGTCTGCTTCTGCATCTGCAAGAACTTCTTGTTCTGCTGGTGCCTCGGCCTGTTCAGCGTCTGCTATGATTTCAGTAGTTTCTGGAGTCTTGATGAGAATGTTTGATGATTCTTCATTGTAAACTGCTTCATTGTCTGATATCGAGTTGTAAAGTTCAACCAGGGCAGTGTCTTCTGCGCCTTTGATGTACTCCGCGATATCCTTTGTGATAACTTCTCTGAATGATTTTGAGTCATATGTTTGTTCTTCTTTTTGTTCCGTCTTCAGTTCCGCCAACTGTGCTTCTAACTCTGCTATCTTGTCTAGTCTGTTGACCTCTTCGTTGACTTCTTTCTTGATTGAAGTGGCAATGGAGTCATCTGCGTCTGATTCTTTGATTGCTTTTGTTATCACAGATTCCGCTTTTGGCTCTTTCGTGATTGATTCAACCAGTGCTTCTGCTTTCTTTGAATGTTTCACCGGTTCAACATACTCCTTGATGCCTGCCAGTTTGGCTATGTCGGCCAATGTTACTTCTTTGTCATCTAGCACTTTAGGTGCTTTGCCTGCCGCTTCCATTAATTGAGCTCTTTCCTCTTCTGGAGTTACATTACTCATTGCGTTTAAACGTGCTACTAGGTCTCTGAAACTTGGTGTTGTGCTCATATGAAGTATTTATATTTGTTTTGTTTTTATTTAAGACGTTGTTTAAGGTTCACCGCAAGTTTTGATTCGTATGCCATGCCCTCGGTGTTCATGAACTTGGTGTATTTGTCCTGTAGGCCTGCCACGTGCCCTAGATCCTTGCCTGAACTTAACCTAACCTTGGCATCTGATAGGTCTTTTTCTATCATTTTTGCCAGTTCATCGTTGCCTGAATCCTGTGCCATCTCTAGTGCCGTGTTCATTGCATTCACTGCCGGTATTGAATTGTCTATAGCGTCGTTGATCGAGTTCACTCCAGCCAAACCTGCAACAATCACGCCCGCCATTGCTAGACGTTTGCCCCATTCTCGGATGCCTTCGTCCAATGCCGCTTCTCTTAATTTGTCGTAGTTCTTTGAAAGGTATGCCCTCGCCACCCTCTCGTCTGATGTCTTGAATGCTGACTTCTCGTGTTTGTCCAACACGTCATAAACCATTTTGCCATCCTTGCCCCTGTACATTGACACGTAGGGTTTGATGGTTGCCTCTTCATTTGTTTCTTTCCTGTTCTCTTTTGCGATCTCTTTCTCCACCTCGTTCACTTTCTTCTTGAGGATCCTCATCATGCCAGGTTTGGTGTCAACGTCCGCTGTTTTAGTTTCTTTGGACAGTATCTCATCTAGATGTTTTTGTATGACACCTGCGTGTTTCTGCATCAATGACCCGTCTAGTTCTTCCCTGTATGGATTCAGTTTCTGGTAGTCCTCGTAGTGGTAAACTGCCTGTAAGTAGTCCGCCGCTAAATTCAATTTTGTCTGTACCCATCCTTCTAGATCATCACCCTTGTTGATCATGTCAATCAATTCAATTGCCATCTTGGCAGTCTGGTACAACTGTGATTTGCTCATGTGTCCCTCGCCCGCGTCTTCCGAAACTGATTCAGACGCTTGTACTCTTGAAACTTTTTTCTGCAATGGCGTGCCTTCGAAATCCTGTTGGAACACCAACATGGCCGACGCTATGTGTGGATCATCATCTATCATATCTAGCACGGCTCTTATCGTCTTCACAGTGAAGTCTGAACCTGATACATCCTCTAGCCCGCCTGTGTAGTGCGTGGCGTGTTGTGAGAAATCTGAGGCTTGTCGATGTCCTTCATCATTCATCAGCATATCTTCATCGCCGAATTTTTCCTCCACACCCAACACATCACTTGCAAAGTCATCTATGTTTTGTGTGGCATGTGCTTTCTTCAGGTATTCTTTGATTTTTGGAATAAATTTATGGTATTGATCCTCTATGGCACTTGGATCATCGCCGATTTCTTCAACACCATCTAGTGCCATTGAAGAATAATCATTTGCTGTGTCAATCAACCACTTCTTGAACTGCTGTCTCTCCTGTGGTGTCAAAGGAGTTTTGTCCACGTCGCCGTATTTCTCAACGTTGTCCGCATATTCATCACTATTTTCAAAATCAAAATACTTGTCGCCCTCGTCCTCGTTGGCTGTCTTCAGTGCGTCAGCAACGTCTGGTTGCTGTGACAACCCTTTTTTAACTTTCTCGATTGTGTTTGATGCTCCAGTGTAGTTGTCTTTGTATCTCTTGTCAAAAGCAATACCTTTTGCCATTTTAATCTCTTTGTCTGTGGCAGGTGTGTCTGTTCCCTCTGACATGCCGTCGTCATCGTAAGTGCCCGCCTTGGAACCCGCCGTGTAACCGTGTACACTTTTCACATAGTTTGATGCCAGGTCAATCTTCTTGGCCACCCAAGATTCCATCTCGGCCGCGTCATCTATCATGTTGTGTATCTTGATCGCGTGTGTGCCAATCTTCAACAATTGGTTCAAGGCCATTCCTGCCTCATACGTGTCCGGCTTTGGCTCCGGCTTCTGCATCATGTGTGATAATTCGTTGAACTTCATTTTAGTTAAATCCTAAGTGTGTTACTTCTGGATATTTAGCCATGATTTTCCTTGCTATCTCGTTGTGTGCTTTGACCATCTGGTTCATGTGACCCTCTGGCTTGCCACCTGATATCATGTTGCCGTCCCTTGTGGCTGGTTCTTCTGGTGATCTCTTGCCAATGTTCTTTTGTAACCATTGTGTGGTCCTTGCTATGAATTCTTTTGCTGGCACAGGACTCTGGTCCTCGAAATCCGGATTGTATCCAAGTGCGTACAAGAACTGTCTCATACTGGCGTTGCTCATGTATGGGCTCTCCACTTCCTTGTCGTCCTGGTATGCCTTTGGGAATGTCCATAGATTTTTCTCTGTTGGATGCTTGTGGTATGCGATCATTTCTGCGCCTTCTCTGATGAATTCTTGTGCCCTCATACCAATATTTATGCGGCCTCGTCTTCGTATCTACAGTGTTTACACACCTCTATTTGATACTCCCTGCCGTCGTAATCCTGCTCTGTCCTGTACAATGGACCGTCGTGTGCGTCGTTTCCGCAGTTGAGACACTTCACTATCCATTCTGTCTTAAGGACTAATGGTTCCATTATGCTAATGGGCCGCCAAACAGGCTCGTACCTTTCAATTTGTGTGCACCTTTGGCTGTGCCATCTGGATTCTTGGGTTGCACTACTTTTGGTAATCTAGGTGCCCTTGTTCCAGATCGGCCCGGTGATCCCGAATAGGCCTTTGAGAATCTGTCTTTGCCTATGGCAATGTGTGGACTGACCACACTTGCTATGTTTCCTGCACTGGTGGCGCCCGCAGTTGCCTGCTCTTGCACCCTACGTATGATTACTTCGTTGATCTTCATGCTGGGGTATTTAGCCTGTGATACGATGACCAAAATTGCAGACCCTCTTCCTGCAAATAAATTCTACCGGGCCTAACTTTACCAATGTGCCAAATACCATATTTTCTGCTGACAGTCATTTCCATGGTAAAGTTTCCTCCTCTCCTGCACATTAGAATGTCGTCCGGCCAGTGCTCCTTGCCTGAAACCAAAAACTCTTTAGTAAAATAGGGTGGGTACGACTGTCGATTTAACAGTTGGCGGTACGACTGTGATAAGCGAGATCTGTCCATCTTCTGAAAACGGTACAGTCTTTTCCAGTTTTTTTCCTGTAACAAACAATCTGGCAACAGGTTTATTCTATGGAACATGATCCACGAATACTTCGTCATAAATCCGTTACTGTAATTGTTGTTATCATTTTCAACTTGAATTGTAATGCTTTTGCCAAGATACTTTTCCTCTATTTCTATAAAGAAAAGTTTTTCCGGATATTGGAAGATCTTGGCGGTCTTTATTTTAATGCTATCAGATAGAATTATTTCTGCCACGAGATTTTCACCACTATGTATTCGTATGACAGCATCGCGTTTGTATCTGTTGTAAGTGAAAGCGAGTGCGAGAATGTGCTTCATGCTGAAATAATTATTTGGATTTCTTGCGTCCGCTTTTCATGTTGGCACACCAGTGGTACATCTTGGCCTTCTCGCCACTGCTGTTTTTTGCTCTTTTACGCAGTGCTGTGACAGATCCGTTGCAACTGGCACCTGATCTTTTGACCCTGCCAGGCCTGCTCTTGCCCTTCTTCTTGCCGTCCGCGAAGTTCTCGTTGAACTCCTTCCAGTCTAACTTCAATTTTTTCACGTTCATGTATTCACCGCCAACTGGCACATCCTTTGTGGCGTTCTGTTTTGTGATAATACCAACGCCAGCGGCCTCCTTCTTGGGCCTACCGTGTTTGTTGTGCTGTGCCCACGCCAGTGCGTATGCCCCAGACTTGCCGAATTTCTTCTTCAGTGCTTTGACCTGTTTCTCCCTGCCTGGTGGTGCCTCTTCTTCTATGTCTTGAGGTGGAACAATTTGTGCCTTTATGGAATTAGCACCTGCTTTCTTATGTCCCCAGAAACGATGGTGTCCATCGATGACTTGGTAACCGTTCTTGTATTTTCTTGCAAGTATAGGTCCCATGGGTTTTTTACTTTGTACAGCCTTTGCTATTTGATCCACTTTGGCCATGCTCTTAGGGTCTCTCATCTTGTCTTCGGGTTCGAACCCAACCAATTGTTTGATAGGAATGTTTACTTGCGGACCTGTGGCTTTATATTTTTCCACCCCAACTGCACCAAAATATTTTGGGTCTGTTGACAGTTTTATTTTGTTTTCGTTTGCTCTGTTGTTGCCTTTGTTCTTGAAATCATATCTGTTGTTTGGACCAACACCTGGTTTGTGTATCAACCCCATTGTGTCTGCCGTGTGTGGCATTATTATGAATTCAGTTATCGGCATCTTGGCATCTGCGGCCGCTTGTTTGATCTGGTCTAACTTTCCTTTGGCATTTGCATCACCTCTGGCGGCGTTTTGTTTTATTGTTTTCCATTCAGTGTCCATGTACTCCTGCCATGCCGCTGGACTCATGCTCCGCAAAGGCGTAATTTTATCACCGCCAGCGGCTTTGGTTTTTGCATCTTGTCTAGGATATTGTTTTAAATTCGTTGATGTGAAAATGTTTGGTTCTGCAGGATTTGGTCTTTTTCCCATTGCTCTTAATTCTGGACTGTCCAACAAGTAAGGCATGACTGCTTTTGCCTGTCTTAATGCATTCCAGTCTATTCTCTCTTGAACTATATCTCTTATCTTCATTTTTTCTTCCTGCCCGCACAGTGGGCCTTCTGTGAGAATCCCTTTGGGTTGCTACAGTTTATGGACTTCTTGTATTTCTTGCTCCAGCCTTCTACCCTATACGGGTATGCCATCATGGAATGGTATCCCATACTTGCTCTGCCCTTGGCCCTTCTTTGCTGTTTCTTAAGTATATTGTCCACGTCAGGGTGAACATACTTTGTGGCCAGTACCTCCCTGATCTTCATTTTACAGATCTTTCAGGGATGACAATTTATCTTGTGCGTGTGCCAGTGCTTCCAGTTTCTTTTCCGCAGTAACAACATAGTCTATGTGTTCTGCTACACCGATTGGTTTTGCCATGAAAGTTCTTAGGTCCGCTTCTGCCACAGCAACGTCGCCTTCTAGTTTTTTTATGAGTGCTTCTTTTATCATGTCAATATTTATTCTTTATTCTGTTGCTCTCAAAGTAATCACACCACAGGCCAATCTTTCACCTGCGTTTCCAGTTTTTAGACTTTCGGCGTCTCCGCCCTTGCCTAGGTCATCCTCGTCTTCATGCACTACAAATCCTCTACCTATCACAGATCGTTCTCCGATCAGATCCACTCTCTTTGCTTCTATTGTGAACTTGGCAGTCCCTGATTCGTCTGCTGTGATATTGCCAAGATCGCCCACGTGGCCTTCGTTGATGTCACCGTGATCAACTCCGTCTGGGTTGTAGTGTCCGCCCATGCTCTTACAACCATCTGACATGTCGCCAAACTCGTGTATGTGGAATCCGTGAAGTCCAGGCTTCAGTCCTGTGATGGTACCCTTTACTAGTGTTGACGTTCCTGATGCTTGTATAAGCAGGATAGACCCCTTTACAGAGTCAGAATGCTCCAATATACACTGTGCCACTGTTGTTTCCTGTGCTTCGGTAATTGCATTTACTTTACTGCAACTACACTCCTTTGCCTTGGTTCTGGGACAACTTGTTTCTGTGAATTCTAATGCTCGCATTGTGCGAGTATTTATTTGTTTTTGGGCATTGGGTTTTCGCCAGTGAGTCTAGGTTGTGCGAACCATAGTTTGAACCACTCTTGTGTGCCCGGTTTGATGTTGTGCTTTCTCTGATACTGTGATTTCTGTGTGCCAATGTAGGATAGGTTCTCGCCCATTGAACTTTCCGTAGATAGTTTATCTACGCCTGCCAACTGTTTGATCCTCTCTAGTTCGTCCACTAGATGGTCCAGTCCTTCATCTGTTGTTTTGTAGGTTTGTGTGCCTTTACTTTTTCCACCTTGCCACCTTTGGCTAGGAACTTCTTCATCTTCTCGTCTAGTTCTCTCTGTAGTTCCTGAGGTGTCTTGGGTATTTCACCTGTTGCGTATGGTCTATTGATCCCGCTGAATTTTGGCATAGTCTTCCAGTCCTTTCTGAACTTTGTTAAGTGAGTCTCTGTTTGCTTGATATAGTATTCCGTAACCTCCGGCCGCCTGCCACTTCTGTATGTTGACTGGCCTGTCGTCGATTAGGATGTTGGGTGTACCTGTGCCCTTGTCTTTGGCATAAGTTTCTTTCCTACCAGTGACAATTATATTGTCAGGTTGTTCGATGTTATTTGAAATCCATACTTTTTTATACTTGGCACTGTTATCATGGTCACCCCTCAATGGTGACGTGTTAATTGAAAACTTACCACCTGTGAATTTCTTCACCATTTCTATCAGTGCATCTGCTGTTGGGAATTTTGGTAGCACTGCGAAGAAGTCTGTGCCAGTGATTCTATCTATGACTTGTTTCTTCAAGTCCTTTGTTTTGTCGTTTGTTAATTCCTTCCAGTGTTCAACACCATAAAGGAATTCAACTCCACCAAAGAAGTCTGCTAGGACTCCGTCCATGTCAAGATATACGATTGGCTTTGCATCTTCCATATCCTCATTATACAACTTTTTGTTGTTCTCGTCAACTGTCTTACCAAACTGGTCCTGTATCTTGTCGTAAAGAACTTTACCTTTGTCGCCACCCATTATGATCTTGCTGAATTCGTGTTCCTGTCCCTTCATTGCAAGTTCTCTGGCCTTGGATGCAGAAACACCTGTGATGTCACTTGCGTCTGGATCACGTTGTCCTGCACTGACAACTTGAATGCTGTCAAATGTGTATTCAACATTTCCAGACTTGGTTGGTTTTCCGTTGTACTGATTTAATAATTTTTGGAATTCCATTACTCTGTCGTCGCCTGCAACCATTATCACTTTTGTTCTACCTTCCTGCTCAAGCACCTTCATCACTTTGATTATAGTGTTTGCCCTGATATCTCCAAAACTTAATTTAGGATCCGATTGGAAATGTTGTCTCATGTAACTTAATTTTGTTGTGAAATCTATTGGATCTTTAGCAGTGCCACCTGTGTGTGCTAGGAACACATACCCCTTGCCATTTACCTTATTGGCAACAGATTGTACTTTCTGTATTAACTTCTCGTGTCCTATTGTGGGTGGATTGAATCGGCCAAAGGCAAATACTGCGGTTGAACGATCGTCCTCTCTAAGAAACAGTTCCCTGAGATACATCGTATTCGCCTTGCTTTATGTTTTCTAATTCTCTATCTGATATAATTTGTGCAACCTTTTGTCTGGTCTCTTTTGGGAACATTGTTGCAACGTCGTCCTGTGTTGTGCCAAATTCTTTAACATATTCCTTTGCGGCATCATCAACAAGATACATCCAAAGTTTCTGTGCCTTGTCATGATCATACACATTCTTTTTTAGTTTCCTACGGATGTTGCTTATGATTGGCATGAAACGTCTACGATACAGTTCTTCGTTGTTCATAATGTAAGAATCCAGCTCGTTTACAGCGTCTGAGTCTATGTTTTCTGAAATAAATTGTGATGCTCTCATACAAGCGTATTTATTAGTAAAGATTCTCTAAAAGCCACATGTAGAACGGTGATGCGAATGTGAATTTCCACTCACCTTCGTGTCCCAACTGTGTGACGTTCTTGAAAAATTCGGGAAGTTCTGCACCAGACTCACGTTGTCTGGCGGCCCATGGTTCAGGGTATCTAGGAGTGTACACACCATCGTAGACAAGTCCACCGATGTTTATCTCGTCGATTTCTATACTCTTTATGTGAAGCACTTGATCTTTGATAATTTTTCCGTCTTCGTCCGCCACGGTCTGTGATTCAATCTGTTCAGGCCATACAATGCCATGGTCATTTTTTGTGTTGGTAAGTTCGGCCTTTCCTTGTTTTCCTGATCTATTGATTATAAGACTGTATTCCTGGCCTTCTGCCATTTCGTATTCAAATTCTAAAAGGTCTGGCTTATCAAGTGAGCCTGTGATGTCCTTTTTGAACATACTCTGGTCATTGATCAGGATCTCCACATGTGGAGGCCTGTCCCACATTGTGGCATATAGTTCCAGTCTAAACTTTAGTTTTTCGGTTGCCATTCGAATTCTAATCCTGCTGTGTGTCCTGTGTACGGTATATTTACGTCATCACGGAACAGCTCTATGAACAATTGGGTACCTGGTACCTGCACCTTAAGATACTTGTCGTTTTTTTCCAGTACTTCTGCTTCCTTGGTCTTGTCGTTGTTCGTGCATGTTATCGTTATTGTTTCCATTTATACATCCTTTCAAATTTTTCTGTTATCTCTATCCTACGTCCGCCCTGTGCTTCAAATTCACTTATGAATTGGTCTATTAAATTTGCGGCCAATCTTCTGTACTCTGACAAAACATCTTGACATAGTTTCACAATAGATTCCTGAGGCTCTGATTCAACTATCGTGTCAACAGGTACACTGTCAATCCAACTTCCTGCCTTGCACATGTCGTTTTGTATCTTGTGTAAATTTTTTGTGGTTTTGAATGTGGGCAAAATCCTGCGTGACTCATCCACAAGTATGCACATCAGTGTGCCAAAATAATCTTCCTTGAAGATATCTTTTTGCATTGTGCTATATCAATATGCCAATTATGTATCCACCCAACAAAAATGCCAACACATATTTTGTCCATGTAGTCCAATGTTTCTCTACTTTGTATCCATTTTCTCTTAGGCATAACACGTGGGCGTCGATTGATTCCGCGGTTACTTTTACGTCAACTGTTTGTATGTTTTCAATTTCATTATCTGTCATTTAATAATTGTACTACAATTTGGGTATGTGTCAACCAAGTCGGTCTTGCTAGAATCTAGCAGTAGTGCGAGTTTTATGAATTTGTTAGTACAGAACTGATAGTTCCAGCAGTCACCGAAGTGGCTTTTGCCCTGATCCAAACAAAATTGCCTGTGAAATTTGCAGTCGAGATGAGTGTGCTTTGATCCGCAGTGAATGTTGTTCCAGCAATATCAAAGTAATCATCTTCGGTTGGCGTTGTTGCTAATGATCCCTGCATCTTGATTGATCCGGTCATCGTAGCATTTACTTGGTATGCCACAGTGTGTACACCATCTGGTTGAGAAAAGTATCCATCACCTTTTGCTTTATCTGAAACGAAACCTGTATGATCCAGTGTGGTGGTCGATGATCCATCCGATGTCTCTGTCGTCACAATCTCTTCGACGATAAGCTCGTTTGCAGAAGTTTCTGTTTTGACTGTGAATGTCTTGTTGTTGCTTGTTGTACCGGTCACTGTGATCAAGTCTCTTACGGCAAAACCTGCCAGACTTGTGCTTGTGGATGTGATCTTGTACTCGGTGCCAGTGGCAGTGAAACTAATATCTGTACCGGTGACGTTTGCTATGTGCGATTTTGACGCTAGTAATGTTGTGCTTGTCTGTGCCATCGTTGTTATTTATTCAGTATTTTTCCTTTTGAATCTGGCAGTCTTTGGACCAAGCCCGTACACAGCGGCCAATTCGTTTGGCTCCTGCCCGTCCACTGTGAGTACGTTTATATACTTGATCTTGTAGGCCTTGCCATCTGCTTCGCCTAGTTCTTCACATACACAGTGGTCTTCATCGACTTTCCTTACTCTCAACAGGCTCCTTTTGATAACGGGAGAGCCCATCCAGTTTTTCTGTATCATGCTTTCCACTATGCTCTGATCATTAAATATTTTCTTATCTCGTAGTTTTTTTATTGCTTCCATTTTTTACCTTTCTAAATTTAATTACTTTGTCTATCGCCTGCTGGGCCAACATGTATATTGGGGTCAGGTACTTCTCTTCTTTGACATAGAAGTATCCACCAAAACAGTACGGAGACTTGTCCTCAAGGAAGTCTATTATGTTGTAGTTAGATACCAAACAGTTGTCTACATTCCTTTCTAGAAACTCCCATAGGTTAGCCTTCTGTGTTTTACTCATCAATACCTGTGCGTCCTTCTTGAGATATACTTGGTATTGGTATTTGCCATGTGGCAGTCTCGTGCATCCTACGGTGTGCTTTCCTAGGTTCTTGAACTTTGGATCAACAGTCTCTGATCCAATCCAGAATTCCCAAAAACGTTCTATCAGTTCCTGTGACTTGTCCATGTTAGAATAGAATATGGTCTTCCTGTCCTGCATACGGAACTTGACGTTTTTCCTATTGGCCATTATGAAACTGGCAAGATGATTTACGTCTGGCAGTTCCTTGTAGTCGTTTTTTATCTTCATGAGATGTTCGTCCGTTGTGGGATAGAACATGAGACTACCAGGCAGTCGGAAAATTGTCTTGTGCCTGTACTTGCCGTAGTACAACTTATTGTGATTTTTTCTCATCAGATACCTCGGGTTTAAGTTGCTCTAATACCTGTGGCTCTTTCTTGGCTTTGAAATTCACTGTGAGTTTTGGAACAATGTCGTCCGATAGTCCTACTTCGACCATGCCACCTGCTGTTAGCTCTCCGAACAACATCATTTTAGACAAAGGTTTCTTGATCTCGTCGTCTATCACACGTTGTAGTGGCCTCGCACCCAGTTTTGCATCAAAACCTTTTGTCATCAAGAACTCGATTGCGTCATCAGTTGCGTTGACTTCTACATCTTTCTCCATTGTCATTGTGTTTAGTTCCTGCAAGAACTTCTTGACCACAGATCTCATTGTGTCTTTGCCCAGTTTGTCGAACTTGATCACTGCGTCTAGCCTGTTCCTGAATTCTGGTGGGAAGAACTTCTTGAGTGCCTTGTCATCCTCGCCTGTTCTCTCACTCTTACCAAATCCTATGTTGTTCCGCTCTTGTTCTTCTGCACCTAGATTAGATGTCATTATCAGTGTAATATTTCTACAGTCTGCTTTCTTGCCGTTAGAGCCAGTCACTGTACCATAGTCCATGACTTGTAGCAACATGTTGGACACATCTCTGTGTGCTTTCTCTACTTCATCAAACAGCACAACTGCGTGTGGATTCTTTTCAACTTCATTAATGAACATACCGCCACCCATGTTTGAGTCTTCATAGCCCACATAGCCTGGAGGAGATCCAATCAGTTTAGCGATTGAATGTTTTTCTTGGTATTCACTCATGTCAAACCTAATTAATTCAACACCTAGTGTTTTTGCCAGTTGTTTTGCAGTTTCAGTCTTACCACAACCTGTTGGTCCTAGGAACAGGAACGAGCCAACTGGTTTTGTTAGACTCTTGAGGCCTGCTCTTGCAACCAGTATCTTGTCTGTGATTGTGTTTATCGCCTTGTCTTGGCCATAAACCTGTAGTTTCATCTTCTCTTCCAATGTCTTCAAATTACTTGCCTGTTTCTGACTCAACTGCTCGATACTGATCCCTGTCATTACTGATATCTCATGTATTATTTCCTCATGGTCTATCTTACCATCTTTTACATTATTCAATCTCAATCTTGCACAGGCGACATCTATCACGTCAATCGCCTTGTCTGGCAGTTTCTTGTCTGCTATGAATTTTGTGGAGTAATCAACTGCGTCCTCACAGGCTTCGTCTGTGATCGTGCATTCGTGGAACTTCTCGTAATACTGTTTCACACCCTTAAGAATCTTTACTGATGTTTCTTTTGATGGTTCACCAACTTGTAGTCTCTGGAACCTTCTCATAAGTGCTCTGTCCTTCTCGAAATACTTCCTGTATTCTTCCCAGGTTGTAGAAGCAAGTACTTTGATTGATCCTTTCAACAGTGCGGGCTTCAACATGTTCGCCATGTCCATGTTGTTGCCCTGGCCTGTTGCTCCAGCACCCACTATCATGTGTGCTTCATCAATAAACAAGATAGACTTGCCTTTTTGATCCAATGCGTTAACGATCAGTTTCAACCTCTCCTCAAAGTCACCTCTGAATTTACTGCCCGCAATAAGACTGTTCACATCTAGACTCCATACAATATGGTCTTTCAAGTATTCAGGTATGTCGTCTTTGTTCTTTGCGATCCTCCTAGCAAGTCCTTCTACGACTGCTGTCTTACCAACACCCGGATCGCCTACTATCAATACATTGTTCTTGTTCCTTCTTGCAAGGATCTGTTTCAAATCTTCTGTTTCCTGCTCTCTACCTATCACGGGATCAATCTTTTTGTCAAAATATTTTTGATTCAAGTTCTCACAGTAGCTCTTCAGTATTCTATCTGCTTGATTGGGCCTCAGTTTCTGTTCTTGGCCTGCATCGACTGGGCCACCCATTCCGGCCATGCCCTCATCCAGTATGGTCTCCGTGGACACAAGGTCTATGAGATCCTGTTTGTTCACTTGGTGTTTCTTCAAGAAGAATGCCGCATAGCTCTTCTTCTCGGCGAATATGCTGATGAGTATATCAACGGAACTAACGTCCTGTCTGCCTTGGAATAGTGCCTGTGTGAACGCCCTGTTCATTAATCTTTCCAGCGATGCCGTTTTACGTGGTGTCATTGGTTCACTACCTTTCGCCACAATATCATTACATTTGGTATCAAGATAATCCTCAACATCCTTGATCAATGCACCAACCTGCACCTTGAAGTCATGCAACACAGTTCCGATGTGTTTGTCCTTTATTAAAGACAATAACACGTGTTCGATTGTGACGTACTCGTGTCTTCTCTTCTCTGCTTCTTTAACTGCATTCTCGAATATGTTCTCTAGTCCTTCATTTGCTTCTAACATTGTCTATCCTTTGTTTGCCATTTGCCATCGTAATTTCGATACTCTTTTATTAAATGTAATACCGTCAAGGTGATCGAGTTCATGCTGGAAGCACTTGGACTCCATCCCGTCGAGTTTTGCGAATCTTGTTTTGCCTTGTGTTGTTTCATATTGTACTTCTATAGTTTTTGGTCTTTCTACTTTTACGAAAATGTCTTTAAAACTTAGACATCCTTCCACATCAATAATCTTTTCTTCACCGAAGTTTATCACCTGTGGATTCCAAATTATAGCATGTTTTTTCAATGTGTCAAATGACTCATGACCTATCGCGAAGAATCTTTTGGTAATGCCGATCTGGTTTGCCGCCAGTCCCATGCCATGCTCATCTAACATTAACTCAATTACGTCTGATTCGAATCTTTCTAGATCGTCGTATCCATCTATACTGTCATCCTCTTTCCAGACTGTGCTGGTCTGCAACAGGGTCTCGTGTGGGTATTGGAATAACTGTATCATAGGTCCTTTATCTTCTTCAAGTCAGCGGCACTCAGTTGCGGTATCAACACATGCACTTTCACATACAGATTACCACGTATGCCTATGGTCTTGTGTACTGGCATTCCCTGTCCCTTGACTTGCAGTATGGTATTGGGTTGTGTGCCTGACGGCACTTTAACTTTAATTATTTTGTCTTCCAGTGTCTTGAGATTGAAGTCATGTCCACGCACTGCCTGGAAACAGTCTATGGTCTTGTCAGTGTATAGATCATTGCCTTTCCTGGTGTATCCATCACTGTCCAACACGCTCATCATGACCATGAGATCACCACGAGGCACGTTCTTTATGCTGTCGTCACCCATTCCTGCGAACTTGAACGTGACTCCGTGTTGCACTCCTGCAGGTATTTTAACAGTTGCAAACTCATCTCTGCCGCTGGGCAGTTTGTAGTTGATGGTCTTCTCATTTTCATTCATGGCTTCTTTGATGCTCAGTGCCATTCTTACCTGAACACTTCTGTTGCCTCTCTGTTGCGTTCTGTTCTGTCTGAATATCCTTTCTCCTCCAGGTCCTTTAGTGAAGTTGAAACGACTGTTGAAATCCATGTCACCGCCACTGAACCCAGAGAAGAAGTCACCGAAGATGTCCTCATTGAAGAACGGATGCTGTCCGCCACCAGTATTGGCACTGCCAAACTTACGCATCGTGTCGTATTCGTGTCGTTTCTTTGAGTTCTTGAGCGTGTCGTGTGCTTCGTTGATCTCCTGGAACTTGTCCTTGTTACCGCCCCTGTCTGGATGATGTTGCTTGGCCAGGTCCTTGAATGCTTTTGTTATATCTGCACTGGTGCTCTGTTCATTCACACCTAGCACGTCGTAATAATTTTTCATTACGTATATTGTATAACAGATTGACTATCTGTCAATGTTTGGTAATTATTTTTTGATGTCTGTCTTCTTACCGTTGACGTAAAGACCAAACCAGGCCGCTCCAGCACCAACCACAACTGACACGAAACCCGCCTGTGCGTTGTTTGGGTTCTCAAGCATCATGAACCATTGCATGGTGTTGTAGAACACTAGTCCGTACAATGCCATCATGATTCTAGGAACCGTTCTCCAGTTAGATAGGAACTGCGGTAATTCTTCTTTAAGAAACAACCAAACAATCTTGATCAATGCCCAACCATCCTTGGCACCTTTCTTCACTATGTTGTCGTTGTTTACAACCAGTTTGTCTTCTTTTAATTCAGCCATTATCTTAAACCCTTTATCTTTGCATTTCGTTTTCTATGGCCATTCCAGGCAACAAATCCACCTATTCTCAATGACCAATATGCAAGTCTGTTCATTGTGTAGAATCCGTTCACGATTATGTTGATGTCTCTGAATATCTCATCTGCCCTCTTCTGCGTGAGTACACCCATTGTGTCTTTTTTATTTTTCTTTAGAAGCGTTTTGTACTTGTATGCGTAGTCGTGTACTAGTCCACCCATCAATAAAACACCAACTGGTGAGAAGAAAGTTCTTAGGAACTTAGGAATACTTGCACCATCAAATTGGAAACCGGATGGTATCACATATTCTTCACCATCTATGTTGTATTTCCAGTCCTCTGTTAATACCCAGTTCCTTGTTGAAAGCAACCACATCACGATGCCTTTCCAGAAACCTTTGCCCTTTGTTGCAATTGGTACAGGTTGCAATTTTGGCATCCCTTTGTAGTAGAATTTTAATTTTGTTTTTGCTCTCTTGTCAAACACATTGACAAGTGCGGCTATGATCACCACTGCTATCAACACAGTCCATTGCCAGAATTTCATTGCTAGTGCTATTATTAATTCCATTTAATTTGTTCTCCTCGTTTAAAGTACGTATTTATTCTATTGCGCCTTTGACCACACCTTCAGCAACAAGTTTTTTCCTGTTCTTCATGTGTTGTTTCTGCGTGTCCGCTTTTGCACCACCAAAGTATGGCACCGCGTGTCCGGTCTTGCACATGATCTCAGTGACTAGTTTGCCGTCCACAAGGAAGTCACCCAGCACCCTGCCGAACTTGCCCTTCATGTCCTCACCTTTCTTGCTGATTGTTGTCTGCAATACGGGTTTTGGTCCAAGCAATGATTTAAGTTTGGCTTTTGCGGCCAATCCAAATTTCTTTTCAATTTTGTCTCTTGTTCTTGATTCTGGTGTGTCTATGCCCATGATCCTCACACGTTCATTCATCTGCCATATTCCAAAGCCTAGGTCAATGTCAACATCCACCGTGTCTCCGTCCACCACTCTTCTCAATTTACATCTGTACGTCCACATTATTTTTTCTCCACTAGGTTGATTAGATCTTGTACTGTCTGGACTCTGTCACCATCGTCCTCTGATATTTTTACACCTGTTGCCTTTTCAACCTGTATGCATAATTCGATTGTGTCAAATGGATCCGATCCCAGATCATCTACCAGGTGTGCCTCGGGTGTCACCTTGCTCTCTGCCACATCTAGGTGTTGTGCTATGACTTTGATTACTGTTTGCATGTTACTCCAATATGATTTTCTTGATTGATTTACTTCCGTCTATGTTGGACTCAAGTTCTGCCTTTACCTTGAGACACTGATATTTTGTTCCTTGACTGTACTGTCTTTCAGCAGTACGTTTGCCTCGTAGACAAACTGCCATTGACTCCTGTATCCTGTGTTCTTTTATTTCACCATGGATAATCATCAACAATGCCACAACTGTTTCTACTATCATTAGTGTGCGTCTCCGTTACCGTTCTTGTAAACTATATCTCGGTCAGCATCTTTTAGTTTTTCAATATTTGATTGTGCTTTCTCCATCTGCTTTGTTAAGAACTCTATGTTTATCTTGTTGTTGGACATGCTGTCTAGATGCTGTTGCATTCTGTCCACTGTTTTGTAAAGATCCTCAATCAACATGAACTGTTCGATGTCCTGTGAACTCTGACCCAACTCGCCTCTTGGATATTTGATTCTAAATTCTGTATTTTTTTGAACTTCGTTGTGCAGTCTCTCATCTTCCGCAGTCATGTCTTTCTCAATTAAAACTCCTTGAGTTTCCAACTTGTTCAATCGCTCGATCACACCAAAGTACGCCCAAACTCCCACGGCAACCGCGGCCACGATGGACAACAGATTCCGCATGGGCATTGAAATAGATGTGTTATCACTGATCTTCATTATAGCAGTATTTATTGGGAATTACCAGTATCTTCGTAGTACTTCTTGTATTCATCCAGCAGGTTGTTGGTTTCCTGCAGTTTTTGCCTGATCTGGGCAAAGTTCTTGGCCAGTAGTTCATAGTCCTTGTCCGTCAATCCAAACAGCACGGGATCGATGCCCGCTTCTTCCAGTTTCTTGAACACTTCTTCTGCGTTGGCTGATGTTATTATTATCCAACGTATGTCCTCAAGAGTCAATGGCATTGGGTCTGGTAGATTTAATTTTGCTCTGGGTTCCTCCAAAGCGAATATTTTGATCTTCTTTTCTCCACCTATGCTACAACCTGTCAGTGCTAATATCAGAAGCACTAGAATCACGCCCTTGAAGAAACTCACCCAGTAAGTTCCGTAGTGCGACATCTTCATGGCCTGTCTCCATTTCTCACACCAATTCTTATGCCAGTTGATTATTTTATTCATAAGGTACAAAATTAGGATTTGCCAAACTTGGGCACATCGTGTTTATCTCCGATTTCTTTGTTGCTTTCAATTCTGCTTCTGTTCTCTCTGCACCGCTGGCCAGTTCAACACATCTAGTCGCAGATGCAGAACCTTTGTTGATCACACGTTCAACAGACTTGGATCTCTCTATTGCCAGTTTGCCAACATCTCTTTTCTTCTTGTTGAAACGCTTGTCCAATTCATCTAGGTCCTTCTTGAACGTCAGTACCAAGGAGTTTAATTTCTTGTTGCTTTCCATTATTGCATTGAAATCTTGTTTCTGTTGTTCAAGCAATTTTGTCTGTGATTCTATGCCCTGCTCTAATTCTATCTGGTTGGCTTTGAGGGTGGCATTGTCTGCCCGTAGTTTCATCACGTACATGCCCGCACCGGCTATACCGGTAATCAACATTATGGCTATCGCCATTTTTATTGTAGAAAACATAAAGATATTTATCTGCGTATATTTAGGAGTAAATATGTTATCAATGTATAATCAAAAAGTAAAATTCGACTACGATTGCAATAAGTTTGTAGACTGCGAATATCCCACAGTTTCATCCTGCATAAGACACCAAGTACACGAGTTGAAAGACATACACGACAAATATGGTGGATTTCCTGAATCGTACAAGTTTGACAACACAAAAATACATCAACGTTGGTGGAGCGAAGACGAATTAGAGTTCAAAGAAATAGGAAATCTGATTGGTATGGATGTTGTCACAGTCAGCAGTATTAAACAACCCCCGGGACAGGTGGTTCCTTGGCACAGGGACACTTTCTTCCTGCTTAAGAAACAGTTTCCAGATAGACCACAACCGGTGAGGGCATTGATAATGTTAGAGGATTGGAAGGTAGGACATTACGTACAGCACGATGACGCAGTATTCACTCATTGGTCAGCAGGTGACGGATACATATGGGACGAGGATATATTACATTTAGGTGCCAATGCAGGAATGCAAGATAAATTCACACTCCAAATTTCTGGTTTTTTAAAAAATTAATTATTGGATCAATCCAAGTTTGTAGACGGTTTTACCATTTTCTTTCATCGCAGTCAAGATGCTCTTACGATTGCCCTCAGACTTGTAGGATACGTGTACCCAGCCAGAGTCAGGTATGCCTGGCGTGTAGAATTCTAATATCAGTTGATCGAAGTCGCAGTTCTCAGATATCCATTTGGCCACATCGTAGTTGCCTGTGCCTGGACATTCAATGTCAACGGCCTCACCTTTGCAGTGTTGGGATTTAGATGAACCGCCTACTGCTTCGTTGAGTGCTGGTCCTCTGTATCCTGAGTTTATTACTGTCACGCCAAAGTTCTCTCTGACCTTCTGTACAACATTGGTAAAAAGTTCTTTTGCGTTTGCCAGGTGTTCTTCGCCTGGTGTGTTGTCTAGACCTTTTCGTGTTGCTGTTTGGCTTTTTGTGAATTCTGCTAGTGTGAAGTTTGTGCTTAATCTCATACACTTATTTATCAATAAGTGCGTGTATTATATTACCAGCCGCTTTTGCTTAACAATGCTGACTGATCACCTTTCGTGAAGATGAATTGGTTCTCGTTTGTCTTTGTGATGTCGTATGGTCCGAAGTATTTGGTAAGGTGTGTGCATTCTGCAATTGAGTCCATGTCTATTTTGAATGCTTTGGTTTCTTTCATTATTTCGTTTGTAGTACCAAACTTGTGCAGTTCAAATTTAAGGTCGTGTCCTGCACCTGTTTTTTTCACAGTCATTATGTTCTCTGCTATCTTGCATTCCATCATGTCGTACTTGTCAAAAAAATGTCTTGCTTCACTGACTCTCATTTCGTTTACTCTTTGTTCATATGCCTCGGGCGTTGTTGGTATTGCTTCACCCATTGTGTCTAGGGAAACCACCGTTGAATTTTCACCCTTGTGGTATGTGTATTCAAATTCTTCAATGTTAGTAAGTTTTTTCAAGTCTTCCAGGAATGATATGATTTGACCAACAACTTCAGGAGTCCTCGCAAATTCTACGAACACCCTGTGTTTGCCATCCTCCAATGTTCCGGGTGTAGCGTCTGCGTCAAGAACACTCTTGTATCCAACTTCTGCGAAACGTTCAAGATCCTTTGCAGGTGCTGATCCGTCTACCACAAATCCAAGAACTAAGATGTTCTTGTCATCACCCATTTTAGATTTGTATTGATCTACTGAGAATTTATTACTTACGATTCCTTCTAGGTCTCCGGCCTTTAAACCTTCATTAACTAATGTCATCTATGTTACCTAAATCTGCAGATGGTTCTCCCTGCGTTTCGATTTCGTCTTGGCCATGCTTCATGTTTCCTATCAAGGCCTTTGGCATTTTAATTTCAACTACCCAGATGTCATGTGCATCTATCTTGCCCTTGGTTGTTCCTGGTCTGTAATCCTCTGGACCCTTGATCTTCCTGGGCTTCATTAATTCGTCTTTCTTGTATGATACCTTGCATCCTTTGTCGAGCAATCTCTTGCCACCTGCAGGGTCTGGCATCTTGTCTGCTGGCCACATGAATGAACATGTGACAAAGTGTCTAGAGTCTATCGGTCCTGAAAGCAGTTCACCGTCTTCCCAGTTCTCAAACACATATACGTCTAACTCGTCTACGACTCTTTCGAAATCTTTCAGTATGCTCAAAGTAGGGCCTACCGCGTATAACGATTGTACGTTTTTGATTATGTCTAAGACGTCATGCATAGTTCTTATTTATCCTAAATATCTGTGTTGTAAAATATGCATACTTAATCTGGGAATTTGAAAGTAAGTATTTGTACATGAGTCAGACACAAAGACACATCAAACCACAATCAACCACAACCTGTGAGGAACCTTATGCTACTATCAAACGGCCTACAAATGCGACCTTTATTCCAACGGAAATTATGGAAACTAATGAGGAAAAAAAGAGTGTACGACAAGCGTGTGAGCTTGTACATGCAGAATCAAAATTGGCTCAAGATAAGGAAACAGAAGGACAGACGTCGGCGTAGGGTGTTGATGAGGATATGGAAGGCACAGCAACTGGCCTACTTGCGTCGTGTTTGTGCGTGATTATTTGACCAACTACAAGGATCTCATACGGGGACTAGATTTTGGCCAACCATAGTTCGTGTGCTTTGGTACACAACTCTTTGTCAATGTCTAAACCTATCTTTTTGGTTTGTGTGACAAGATCATCTACAAAATTTTTCCCCTCAAATAAATCCTCACCATTAATTTCTACACAAGGTTCTATGATATTAAATATTTTTCCAAAATTTTGAGCGGTGTAAAGACTGCTTGACTCGTACCAAAAATAACTGTTTTCAAACGCAGGAATTAATTTTTTCATTCTTGTATGTCCTATGCTGTTTTCTCTAGGCATTTTGATCAGAATAAAACTTTTTTTTATTAATTTTTTGAAGCCAAATCCTCCAAATTCAAAAAAATGGCTTGCGTATGATCTTTTCTCATTTACAATCTTTTTAAGATCTATTTGGTCTTTTTCTAGAATTTTGCTGTCAAAGTAATGTGCTGTGTCTGAGGTGTCTTTGTAGTCATCTATACCAAATCTTGATATCAATCTACTATCAGTGGAAACAAGATTTGCGATATGATTGCCACCACAGCCTGGAGCAAACACAGTAAAAATGTTATCAACTGTTAATGAATTGCTGTAAGACGCCTGCATACCATTTTTCATAATGTTTGTAAAGGTTTTCGTAAGGTGCTGTAGTAATTGTATAGGTAATCTGCCCAAATCTGATGTCCCTCGGCCGAAGGATGTCTGGTTGATTTCTCAGAGTTTAATTTGCTCACATCAAAAAGCCTAACCAATTCTACCATGTGCTTGGTTTGTTGTAAAAAACCCTTGAGGATGTCTTTCAAATTATTTTCTTTACAGTACTTTTGGAATGGTGGTATCGCTACCCCAGAAACCATTGGTGTGATAATTTTGTAATTTATTTTTTGCTTTTTAAACAATAAATCTTGCCAGGTTGTATTAAGAAAATTATACTGATCACAATTCAAATCTATGTCCCAGCAATTTTTTGAGAAAGAATGAAATTTTGGAATAGGTAAAAATTTATCTAAATGTTTAAGAACCGTGATATCAAAATAACTTTTACTAAAATCTTCAAAAGTTTTAATGTCATTTAATTTTTTTTTTATAATTTGTTTTGCGATGACTATCTCTCTGAACAATTCGGTTAAACACACATGTACATATACATTCTCATATTTTTCATAGTATCCGCTTTCGATTGCTTGTTTTATTATCATGTATTGTTTCATGATCCAGGTGTTACTGGTACCACACCAACCAATCATTAACCAATCACTTTCTAATTTTTCTGCTAACCTATTTGTGTAAAATTCAGTATATCTTACTTTCTTGTTGTTAAAATCTGAATTTGTTCCTCCCAGGCTTTCCCCCCATGTCCAACTGTCTCCTATGCAGATAAGTAGGTCCTTTTTTGATTGTATTTTTTCTGCTACCCATTCTCTGGGATTGCTTCCGTTTTGTGTAGCACCGTTCCAAATGTACTCACTCTCTATAGGTATGGGGTATAATTTTATCATTATTTAACGAACTGATCTAACATGTTGCCATAGGTTTTATGGAAATGTTTGTATATGGTATCGTAGGAAATATGATCAACCAGATTGGGTTGGCCGGGCACTTCACACTTCAACACTTCTTTGTCCACGAGATCTAGGACCACACCGGATTGCACCAACTTGCCTGGGCCGATGCTCTTCTTTGAAAGTTCAACAAGCTCGTCGTATGTGCCCTTCATGTTTAGACTGTACTTCACAATCATATATCTTTTCTTGTTGTGCTTACTGCCCATTTGATAACCTTGCTAATTTGATCATGACACTGGCTAGATTTATCTCAGGATCAGCAACGAAAGAGTGATCAACCAGTCCTTGTTTGATTATCAATACAGCCTTGTCTTGGTTGTCCTCATCTTTAGATATGATATCCAAGTTGTCGTACAGCCATCTGTATATCTCCTCACACTCCTCTGGTCTGGCTTGGGCACAAACAAGTTTCCTTGCTTCTTGTATCTTGCCCTGTTTAAACAGATCAACCATTTGCAATCTGTAATCCTGCTGTCCTGAATCACCAGTTGCTGGTGGCATCAGTTTGCCATCTCTACAATTCTGTTGTATCATGTTGATACATTTTCTTAGATCAGGATAACTTGCTTTCACATAAGTGTCTAGTACTTCTATGTCTGGTTCCATCTGTTCTGCAATCAGTATCTCTGCTGTCCTTGCCGTGAATTCATTTTTATCAATTGTTTCCATGTGGAAGCCTTGACATCTGCTGTGCAGTGCAGGAATAACTCTGTTGGGGTAGTTGCAAGTCAATATGAATCTTGCTGATGTGTGATACATTTCCATGACGCCACGTAGTGCCGCCTGCCCATTTGGACTCATGTAGTCTGCCTCATCCAGTAATACGTATTTGTAATCACCAAATGGCATTATCTGTACGAAGTTATTGATCTTCTCTCTAACTGTGTCCACAGAATTTTCTCTTGAAGCATTTATTTCCAGTATGTCATAACTGCTGACATCTAGTTCTTGAAACAGTACTTTTGCTAGTGTGGTTTTACCCACTCCAGGTGCACCACTCAATAACAAATGCGGAATTGCTTTGTCATTGATCCATGTTTGTATTTGACTTCGCTGTGCTTCGTCCCTTACAACATATTCTTTCAATTGTTTCGGTCTGTATTTTTCTACCCAAAGTTCTTTCATTTACGTAACCATTTCCTTGCCGCTTCGATTGGATTTTTCAATCCGTCGTATGTTGAATCGATAAACTTAATATGTTTATATAGGCTTTGTGATAATTTGTCAACGGTGGTTTGAAGTTTATCAATTTTCTTATGTAATTCTTCAATTTCCTTTTTAGTCATCACAAAGCCTACTATATTATTTTTTATATTTTGCCGCCTCTTCAGATCCACCTGTTGCAGTTCCTTTACTGTAACTGTGGGCACCCATGCCAGCAAGTTCACCGTTCTGTACAATTAGGTATTGATCCCTGATTGGTGTGTTATCGAACATACATTCCAGTATCTCTCTAACACCGTCAGCATATCTTGTCTGTGCTGATAGTGATGTTCCTGATGTGTGTGGTGTCATACCATGATTTGGCATTGATCTCCAAACGTGATCATTTGGTGCTGGTTGTGGGAACCAAACGTCTCCTGCATAACCAGACAGTTGTCCGCTTTTCAATGCATCTGCGATGGCTTCTCTGTTACAGATCTTGCCTCTCGCAGTGTTGACAATGTAAGCACCTTTTTTCATCTTGCTTATCATTTCAGCATCAAATAAGTTTTCCGTCTCTGGGTGTAGTGGACAGTTGATTGTCACAACGTCACAAACTTTGACCATTGACTCCACTGACTCATGGAAAGTAAGATTCAACTCTTGCTCTATTGCTTCAGGCAGTCTGTGTCTGTCAAAGTAATGTAGATGTACATCAAATGGTTTCATTTTTCTCAGTGCATCCAAGCCAATACGTCCAGCCGCAACTGTACCTATGTGCATACCTTCAACGTCATATGATCTTTGTACTGCGTCAGCGATGTTCCAGCCACCTGCATTAACGATTGCGTGTTGGGTGTGATAATCTCTAACCATAGAAACTATCATCATCACGATGTGTTCAGCAACTGATCTTGAATTACAGTAAGTCACTTCTACAACATCAATCTTGTGATCCATAGCCGCCTGTAAGTCCACGTGATCAGATCCGATACCTGCCGTGATTGCCATCTTAAGGTTCTTTGCTTTCTCCATTTTTTCTCTTGTCAGGTAGTAAGGGAAAAACGGTTGAGAAATAACAACGTCTGCATCTACCAGCTCTTTGTCTGCTTCGCAGTCGTCACCATCTTTGCTAGAAGTCACAACAAGTTCATGTCCTGCATCTTCTAGAAACTTTCTTAGTCCAAGTTCGCCAGATACACAACCTAACAGTTCACCCGCATTAAAATCTCTGCCTTTTGGTGATGGTAGTGTCATACCGTCTGGATACTTTTCTAACTTGGGTAGATCCGTAAGTGGATAACTCTCAGGCATTCCGCCTTTAGGGTCGTCGTATAATACACATAGTATTTTCATTTTATCTCCTGTTAGTGTAATGATTATACAGAATTTTCTAGGTATTGTCTATATAATTGTTCCGTGGCCATGTTTTTACCTTTGGCCTCTACCTGTATGTCGAAGTTCTCAGAGAAGCTCAATGCCCAGTCATTCACCTTCCTGTTTGGTAATAGGTCCGAGTGTGCCCGTAGTTTCTGTTTCTTGCAACCTCTGTCAAGTAGATCCTTCATGTTGTGCATCTCTGTGTGCATAGTGTCTGTCAATCCTGCGACTGCAAGGTGTTCGTCCCTGGAGTAGGAGTAGTGCATACTAGGTCTCACACCACGCCAACTGCCTATGACTCTTTTGACTCTATCGTCTGTTGCTTCAATGTATTCCTCGTCTCTGATCCAATGATGGTGTATGTCCAGTACCAGTGCTAGATGTTTTTCCAACATCAACGACTGATCCAGTCCATGAGACATCTCATCATTCTCTATGGTGATAAGGTTCCTTGCCTCTTGCGATAATCTAGGTAGTGCTTTTATGATACCGTCTGGTCCTTGCTTGCCTGAGATGTGTACATTTATCTTGCAACCATCCTGGAAGCTCTTGCCAAATCCCATCCAACGTGCCATGTCAGCATGGTATTCGAATTCTTCTATGCTACGTTCTACTATGTCAGGTGTTGCACTTGACAGCACACAGAATTGTCCCGGGTGGAAACTAATTTTCACATCTAACTTCCTTGCCATCTCACCAACGGGTGCAAATAACTTTTCCAAGTGATTTTGTAAGTCGGGCTGTTGCCACCATGTCTTCCAGTCTTTCTCTGTGTAGCCTTGAAGCATTTCACTGCCCAGTCTCACCATCCTACGTTCAGGCGGAAGTGTGCCAACACGTTGTATCAACCTACGTGCGGCTAGTGTGTTATGTGTGAGTATGTCCCACTGGCGTTGTACTGCTTCGTCCTTGTGTTCACGAAGCCAACGCATTGTTGTAGATCTGCCGTTGAGTTCTCTGTCTTTGGCATTCACTTTCATGCCACCAAACTCGCTGGTGTCATTGAGCCATTTGCAACAGAAACCGAAACGTTGTACCATGTGCTTAGTGTAACAGATTATGGAGATATGTCAAGTCAATTTGACCGGTTATAATTTTTTTAGTTTTAATCGCTTTCATACTGTATATAATTTATGTCGGTTATTATTCCCCAACCAGGCCCATGTGGGAATGGCCTCCTTATTGGGTAATCATTTACATCTGAGATCTCTCTGTATTTGTTTGCACAGGGTGGACCACAGAAAGGCCTAATCAGTCTTTTTTCATATTTGGTGTCGTGTATGCTGTCGTACCAGTAAATTGCGTTTGTGAAAGTTTTCTTGCAGACGTAACAGGTATGGTTATTCATATTTAATTTGGTCTTTTACAGACATTACCCAATCTCGGTAAACACTGTTGTGGAAATGGCATTTGTCATCTTGTAGACCATTATGCTTCGCACAGTATGAATGTGGATCACTGTTGATCCAGTGTGTTTTATCTAAAAGATCAGGAAACTTTTCAACATGGCCATCATACATATCTTGTTCAGGGGAAGCAGGATTGGTTATGTCGTAAAAAAATGTCCAGTTGTGTGAGATATTCTTTTGTTTCAAAAACCACAGTGTGCTGGCCACTGATTGGATGCTTTCTTTGGCCACGTGTTGATATTCTTCATCGTTGAAGTAACAGGGCATGAAAATTTCATTTGTTCTGTCACTGCCTACCCAACTACCCACTTTCCCACCTGAACACAAATATCTTCTTTTGTAAGTTTTTATGCAGTGATCGTAATCTGGAATAGAATAAGTGTCATGGGCAGGTATGTCAAATCTTGCCAATCCAGTGAATTGTGCGTAAACATAATCAACTTTGTTGTTTGAAACATAATCTACACAATTGCCTAGTATGAATTGATTCCCCACACCCCACCAAGATAAATTTACTATCTCAGCATCTTGGCCAAACACAACATCTTTCCAGATCTGCTCTTTATTTGGATTTTGCTGATCGTCTACTAGGTTGCTACAACCAAGGAAAAGTATTTTTTTAGTCATTGCCAGGTAGTTTGGTCATCTGTTGTGCACCGCCTGTGTTGATGTACCCTGCCTGTCTGCTGTTGAAGTCTGGTTCCTCATCTGATACCAGCAATATGTCATTCTCGTCGATCATCCTCACCTCAAGTTCGACACCGTTTTTCTTTACTTTGAATCCTCTGCTCCATCTCCCATGTGACACCATTACCCACTCACCAACTTTGACGTCTTCCTGTTGATCACCTATGGCGTAAACCTTACCCCATCTTGGATGTATTCCGCCTTCTGATCCGTCGTCATCCATCATTATTATTCCGCCCTTGGATTTCCTTTCACCGAAGTGCATGTCTGATACTAATACTCTTTTTTTGAGAGGTTTGATATCGTTCTCTACGGTGTATTCCTTACCACCGTGTGATCCAAATCCTTTTGCTTGTAAGTCTTCTAGTTGTCCCATTATAGGATTATTTTAGCAGATTTATTCTAATCCGTCAAGAGCCGCGTCTATGCCTTTTTTGGCTGTGCTCTCTGCTTTAGATTTTGGAGCCACTGTTTTCTTTGGCGCTGGTTTAGATGCCATCTTCTGGACAGTCTGTTTTACTGGTTCTGTTTTTGGTGCCGCTGTTGATTTGTTCTTTGTTGGTGTGTCACTGACCATGCCCTTTGGCTGTTCATAGTATTTTTTCATCACAGTTTCTTTTTTGGTGACTACCTTTCCGCCTGCTCCCAACACGTCGCCTTTAGCATTGACGTTCATGTTTCCAACTGCCTGCACGGCTTCGTTGGCGGCTCTAAGTTTTTCAATATCAATCATGCGTCCCTGCATTGATCTGTACATTTTTTTTCGGGGTGCTCTTGCTACCATATTATATGCTCCTATTATTATTACTTATCATCTCAAAAACTCAGTGATATCTAAATTGTACAACATGGGATTTATCTTGTGTACTCCTATCAAGAACAAGCAGAAACTGGCCACACTGGAACCTCTACCCACACCCCAGACAATATTATTTGCTCTCAACGTGTCAACAAAGTAAATCAAGAATTGTAGAACACGTATGAACTGTTTCTTCTCAAACAGCTCATATTCCATCTGCACTCGGAATTTCTCTTCATCGTTCTGACATTTGTCAAGCAACCACTGTAGGACATTTATTTGGTAATAACTCTCAGGCATGTGCCACTCGTCACAGTTCTGTTTGTCAAACTCCTCAGGTATTGGTCTTTCGGGTGCTGTATTGATCACTGGAAGATCTATGCCGAGCTCTTTGAGGCTGTCTGAATACTTGTCTATGTCGTTGAAGTAAAGTTTTGATATGTCAAAGTTTGGATCTGTGTAAAGTAATTCTATAACATCCTCTTCTGAGAATATTACATCACCGTGATCATTTATCTTTGTTTTTGTTTTTGCCGCCATCTAAAACCTTTGGTTGGAACTCAAATATTTTAGCATGATACTCGTGCTTCTTGTCAATAGGAATCTCTTGATTGTTCCAACTGAAATGTCCTGTGTAAATGCCTTTGTCGAGTTCTTGGTCATATGTTGCCGTGTCTGCCCTTAACCACCATGGATCGAATTTGCTGTATTTTGCTGAAAACCAATCGGGTCTATCTAACAGTATAAGCTCTTTACTGTCTTTGTCAACCTTGTAGGTAATACCATCGCCCTGCCATGAACTCAATTCAATATTATTGATCACGATCTTGCTGTCCAGTATGCTGTTGGCCTTGCAGAAACACACCGCGGCCATTATCTGGTCATAGGGTGGCTTTGGCAATTCAACGAACCTGTTGGTGCTAGATTTTTTCAATGTGTTATAGAGTGGTTCATCCCTCCAAGTGGTAATAGTGTTGGCAAATACCTGTTCAAAAAGATTTTTCAGTCTATCAAAGTAATCAGTCTGTTCCTTGAGGCTGGCAGTGTGTGGAGTCAATGATACATTTAATTTGTATTCATTGGCGAACAGTTCGCCGTCCACTATGATTATTGATTTGAATTTTGTCTTCCAGGTAAATGTGTTTGACATAAAACTATTTACTAGTCTATGTTGACCAGGTCACCTAGGTCTGGTTCATTCCTTAACTTCTTGTTGTTCTTGTGCCACTCTTCGATTCTTTTCTGTCTGACGGCATCTTGATAGGTTCGTAATGCATGTTGTAGGTTGGCCAGCATCTCAGGATTACGACCACGCCTTGCTATGGCAACTTTCCTCGACAGTTCCTTGATACGTTTGGAGATCTCCTCCTCGCTCATGTTGCCTATCTCTTCTTGTAATGGATGGAAGTACATTATACTCCTTTATTGCTATGCGTACTGTTTGCCCAGTTGATGCATCAGCACAGTTGTGCCACCGTCTGGTGTCATGAATTCAAAAAGGAATCTACCTAATCCTGTTGTGATTTGGTCGGACGTCCCGTCACTGCCGTGGACGTTATCTGCTTTTATGACTGCAGTTGGCAGAGTCAAGATTCCTGTTGAGGTCGGAGCAACTGTTATGTCTAGTATTATCCTGCCTACCGCTCCTGTGGGAAAGTTGAGAAATGAAAAAGTTGTGTCTGCAGTGATAGTGAGTGTTTGATAATGACCATTGGCATGATTCAGTACAACCGATCCACTGGAAACTGACCCATGCGGATACACAGTTTCAGAAGTATCTTTAAATTTGGCTCTTGTTACTTCATTGTTGGTGAAATCACTGGCCGCATTGAGGTTGGCCTTGTTTGTTTGGAGATCTTCTATCTCGGTTTTTGCATTTGTGAAATTATTTTTGGTTTCACTGAAGTTGTCTCTGAATCCCTGAGAACTGTTATCTTGTCCTGCCTTGGGGTAGGTTGCGTCTATGTTTCCTGGTACTATGTTACTTGCCATTTGTTAAATTCCTTTGTCTCTAAATTTAAGATATTTATCGTTGCTTCTCTCCACCTTGATAATTGTACCCGCTTGAGGTGTTTCTTTGGTAAAGGTAATGGTTGTTTTTTGATTTGACGTGTCGTGCGACAGTGTGATACCTAATTCATGATCAGCGGATCTAAGTGTGCCATCTGCTGTGAGATATGTGGGTTTGATATTGTTGTCAGCGGTGACTCCCTGTCCAACAAACACAATGTTGCTTCCTTCCTTGACCAATATATCTTCTTCATGTAGCAGTTCGTCCACAACAAAATTAGTTGTAGTTCCATCTGCCGTGAAAGTGTCCGTGGCAACTTTGCTGTTGCTGACCACGTATCTGTCTATGGTAAATGATATGTTCTTGAAATTCAATGCCTTGTCCTCGATCCTTTTCTTGACCAATGCAGATTTCCCTGGCTTGCAGTAACATACAGGAACGGCCTTCACATAGCCCAGTGGTGCTAGACCTCCCGCCTGTGTGGTCTTCATCCATAACGGCAAGTAGTCCCATTCCTTGTGTCCAAGAGCTTTCATTCTCGACCTCATGTTGGCCACTGCATTTGGAAATAGTGTTGTAACAAAATCTAAATCTGCAGATAATTGGTTTGCAAATCTAACTTTTGATCCAGATGCACTGAATGCCAGTCCGCTTTGGTGTGTGAATTCATATATTTCCATGTCTGCTGTGATGTCCACGGTGCTGACTGTTGGACCTAAAAGAGGTTTCCTCACAACTTCGCCTATTGGTACATCTGCGCCGACGGCTACTCCATCACCACCAACAAGATCGTCTATCATGTCAACATATACAACCTCATATTTTACAACACCGTCTTCTTTTGCAACGGCCGTCTTTAGATCTCCAAAGTACAAGGTCTTAGGGGCATGGTTCTTCTCCATCTCTTGTTGGAACGCTGTCAGTGTTTGTGCTTCTAGTCCTGCCATCATCAACATGTCAGGCTTGACTTTGAAGCCGAAGTTTGTGTCTTCAGATCTGAATATGTTTTCTGTGGAGTTGATGTTGGGATCCTGTGCCACATTATAGAATATGTTTTGATCGATGAATGATGTTGCATGTCCTGACATGTTTCCGTACTCGACTTGAGTGTATGGAATATCTATGTTAATCGTGAATTCCTTGGACGCGGCCAAAGACTGGTATTGATCACTAACTGTAGCAGTGAATGTGTATGCCCTTGTTGAATCAGTAAACTCGCTAGGGTCGATTGTGCCTATCAAGTTTCCTGTTGTAGAAAGTGTTATGCCAGGTGGTAAAGATCCAGATGTTTTTGTATAACTCAAAACTCTGTTGTTCGATTCTGCCACTGCTTCTAGCGAAAGTATACTAGGCACGCCTGCGGTCAATGTTCCTATCACTGTAGGAGTAGTGAATGCTATTCCAATGTCGATCTCGCCTATCACCTTCATGGTGAATGCTTGGTCAGTGAAAACGTTCAATCCCGTGACTACAACTCGGTTAGCCCTTACAGTGAAATTATAGGTAACTTCTACTGCTGATTGCCTCGCGAGTTGACCGTACAGTTCTCCTGAGTTGATGTCTATGGCCACGCCTGCGGGTAGTGAACCAGACTGTATTGAATATTCCAGATCACTTTGTGTTGGATCAAAATCCTCTACATCAATTTTTATGACTAAAGCATTATCGTGTCTGAACGTGCCGAGATCAGATCCAGTTCTGAACACAGGCCTTCTGTTGGCACTTAGGTCCATGGTAAGGGCTGAACCATTCATTTCCGTTTTGTCTATGGTTATTGCTGTGTTTGAAACTCTCCAGAAGTCTGCACTGTACACGAATATACTGTTGTTCTGTTCAATGAAACTTGTGCCATCAGACACCCTGACTATGAAATCAAAATTCTTGCTTATGCTCTTAGTGGTGACAGTCCTGTCATATACACCATTGAACTCGTCGGCATCTCCAGTTCCATCATAACCGCCACGTATCCCAAATCTTTCATCTTCTGTCAGTTGCACTATTCCTGATATCAATCCTGTTGATGACATGGTGACGCCTGGTGGCAACTCACCTTGCACTACACTATACACTAATTTCTGTCCCGCTTCTGTGTCAGAGTCTGTGGCCTGCATCTGGAGATTCACGCTAGAACCGTCTATCACCCAGTAAAGTCCCACGCTGGTGCTATCATCTAGTTGCAGTTGTCCCGAGGCTGTTGTGAACGTTGGGGTGTCCGCTCCCTCCACGTCCAAACTGAAAGTCCTGTCTGTGATAGCGGTACCGGCCGTGGCTCGCACGACGAAGGTGTAAAGAGTTCTTTTGGCAACCTCAGCCGGAGTACCTGTTAGCAAGCCATCTGTGGTTACCTGCATTCCTGCGGGTAGGCTTCCTGCTATCACGGAGTAAGTGATGGTCGTTGAATCGCTGGTGTTGGCCTCCAATTGAAGGCTATATGCGACTTGCTCGTCTATGGTTGCAATTTTACCTGCCGTGGTTGTCCACACTGGTGTTGCCATTACTTTACTCCTTACAAGGGTATTTATCGGCTATCGTTCTGTGTACGAATCCAGTGTTCTAGATGCTGTCGGAGACTTTCCTTGTCTACTTTGTCAGAAGCACGTCGTATGGCCTCCTCCAAGCGTCTGATCTCGGAATGTGCGGTCTTGTGCCTATTACGGTCGTTATAATGTTTTTTCATTGGTGTCTGTTTAAGACAATGTGAAAGTGTGTTTTTTATTCGCTTTCGATGTACTTGTTGCCTGTGAAGGACTCTAGATCACGAATCATTGCTTCCATGTTTATTCTGACAGTTTTTCCTGTACTGCTGTTCCGTGAAAAATATTCCCATTCACCATTGTCGTTGTGCGGTGAAATCTTTGTTTCGTTGTCTGCCGCGTCAAGAACGAATACTTCGCCTGTTCCTGAATCATTTTTAGTGTAGATGAAACCATGATCTGTGACTGCAGTCGGCTTGGACACTTCCGCCATCTTGATAGCGGCGTTGAAATCAAACACCCCTGTACCTTGAGTGTTGAAAACAAGGTCTGCGTTTGTTGTATCACTTTCAATTGTGTTGGCCCTTGCGGTAGTCGCCTCCATCAATGTGAAGTTGGCCTCTGCGGCTGTTAAGTTCGTGTTTGTACCACCAACTGTAACGTTCTGTCCATCTGCCGGTGTCAGTGTTATAGCACCCGATGTTGCAGATAACACGTTCCCATCTAATCTCAAGTTGTCAACATTAAGTTGTCCAGTTGTTGTCTGTGTTCCTGCGTGTGTAATGTCACCGGTCAACACAATAGCACCTGTGCCTGCTGGATCGATGTTGACATCACCGTTGGTGTCTGTTGTGATCTTTCCTGATGCGTCGATGTTTAAGTCACCAACGTTGAAAGTTCCTGTTGTCAGTGATCCTGACACAGTCGTGTTGCCTGTTGTGCTAACATCAGCAGTGTTCAAAGTTCCTACCACTGTGGCGTTTGCTAGTACCTTCACTTGTCCTGTGCCACCACCATCTAATTCTAAATCTGCATTTGAGGCGTTGGCAATGATAGTGTTGTCGTTGAGTGTTATTCCGTTAATGGCAATAGCACCTGTCATGGTCGCCGCGTTAATTGTAGGGTTAGTTAAAACTTTGTTAGTCAATGTTTGTGATCCAGTCAGTGTTGTTACTGTCGAATCTATTGCAAAGGTAACCGTGTTTCCTGTACCCGCTGTAGTGATACCTGTACCACCAGAGAATTGCAGGCTTTCTGAATCTAAATCAATAGACAAAGTTGTAGAGTCATCACAAGCGAAATCTAGGTCACTTGCTGTAACCTGTGCGTCAACGTAAGTTTTGATTGCACCCTGTGTGGCCAATAGTGTTGCACTTGATCCCAAAGCACCGTTGTCTATGCCTGTGACAGTTGCACCCGAGGCCAATGCCAATGACGTTCCCACTGATAGTGTGTTGCCTAGAGTGGTCGCACCAGGCACATTCAATGTACCTGTAGTTTGAATGTTCTCAGCAATAGTGATCTGTGTAGAATCATCGGAACTCATTGTTGTGCCAACGAATTTCATTGCACCCAGTTTGATGCTACCTGTGCCGTTTGGCGTGATTGTTACGTCGCCATTAGTGACACCTGTTGTTATTGCATTGTTGTTTAGGTCTAAGTTGGCGTCTAGTGTGTTGATGTCATTGTCACCGCCGTAAAGTTCTACAAAGTTGTCATTGATCTTGTCAAATGCTGTTCTTAATGGATCGCCTGTGCCGTCATTTGCACTTGATCCGATGTTGATTGGTTGTCTAGCCATGTTTTATAATTCCTTTTGTTACGGGTATTTATTGTTTATTCTATAAACCTAATGTAATTATTATACGTCTATTACTATACGTTGGAATTTGAACACTGTGCTGTCGTTGGTGATGTTGGTAGCCAACAATCTCACGTTTCCGTCATCAATATCCGCTGTGAATGTGCAAAGTGGATCGGTGTAGGATCCCGTGTTGCCAAACACGGTCACGTAGGCCTCCGTGGTGCTGTCAGCACTTGGACCGTGTACCAGCGTGGCTTCCACTATCTCGAACCTGCTGTTGGTGGCGTCTGATATTGAGATGTAGTATTTGGCACTCCTGTAGGAAGCACTAGACCAACTGTCTATGACGCTAGTGGCAGACGTGGCCACAGTTGCAGTGTTGTCACCGATCTCCGAGTGGTTCAATGTGGATGCACTTGAGATGGTCACGAATCCTATGTTGCCAGAACCGTCCGTCTTCAGCACCTGGTCCGCCGAACCGTCTGAGGTTGGGAAACTGAAACCGCTGATGGACACCGTTCCCGTGCCATTGCCTGAAAGTTCCAGGTTGGCGTTGGAGGCATTTGACGAGATAGTGTTGTCTGTTATGGTCACACCATCGATGGTCATTCCACTGGTTGTTGCCAATGTGGTGAATGTTGCCGCCACCGGCGTGGTTGCACCGATCACGGTGTTGTCGATGGCACCGCTGTTGATGTCTGCCTTGGCCATCACCACGGATCCTGTTCCGCTCGCTGATAGCACCAGGTCTGAGTTGGATTGTGTGGTCGTGATCGTGTTGTCCGTGATGTTTACATTAGAATCTATGGTCAGGTTGCTGATGTTCACGGTGCCGGTACCGCCCGGTGTGAGGTTCAGGTCAGCGTTTGAGCTTGTTGCTATAATATTGTCGTTGAATATGATGTTGTCTATGGTTGTAGTGCCCACCAGGCTCGTTGTTCCTGTGACAGTCAAAGTTGAAAGTGTTGTGAGTCCACTCACGTCAAGTGTTCCTGTAGTGGTGATGTTCTCATTGCCGAAATCGATCTCACCCGACGAATCTGTTATTGATGCACCTGCCAACGTAAGAGTTCCAGATGTAACAGAGCCCGAAGTAGTCAAGTTCTCATTTCCAAAACTAATTGCACCTGATGAATCTGTTATTGATCCATTGGCCAGTGTGAGGTTACCAATAGTTGATCCTGTGCCACTGTTGATTGTACCTGTTGATGTAAGATTTTCATTGCCAAAACTTATTGCACCTGATGAATCCACAATGGAACCACTTGAAAGTGTAACATTGCCAACAGCCAGTGTACCTGTCGTGGTTAAATTCTCGTTTCCGAAACTAATTGCACCACTCGAGTCAGTGATAGATCCATTGGCCAGTGTTAGATTTCCCAGTGTAGATCCTGTTGCTCCTGATATGGTACCTGTTGTACTTAGATTCTCATCGTTGAAAGTTATGGCACCAGATGAATCTGTTATTGATCCATTGGCCAGTGTTAGATTGCCCAGGGTTGAACCTGTGGCCGCCGCTAGTGTACCTGTTGTGGACAAGTTTTCGTTGCCGAAACTGATGGCACCACTAGAGTCTGTGATAGATCCGTCTGCAAGTGTTAGGTTACCGATCGTGGTTCCTGAACCTGCTGAAACGGTACCTGCAAATGTTGTTGCACCGGATACTGACAGTGTTCCGTCCACTACAAGTCCTTCGTTTATGTTGATAGTAGCCGAGTCTGCGGAACTTAACGTCGTTCCTGATATTGATATGGCACCAAACACCACCGAACCTGTCCCGCTAGGTAAAAGGTTGATGTCCTCGTTTGATCTTGTGCCCTCGATGTTGTTATCGTTGATCCTGATGGCAGGGAATAAAACTGCACCAGTGCCCGCTGGTTTGAAAACAATGTCATCATTTGACCTCACGGCAGTTATTTCGTTGCCGGCGAATGTAAGCGTATCCGTGCTTATACCAGGAGCACTATACAAGTCAGTGAAATTTTCATTCACTTTTTGCATCGCGGCACGTAGATTATCTCCTGTTCCGTCGTTTGCGTTTGAACCTACATTTAAAGTCTGTTGTGCCATGTTATACTTTTATCACCCTTTTCACGAATTTTATTACTTGGTTGTTAGTGTTATTTACTGTTCCTCGCAACCTAACGTTGCCGCCCGATATGTCCGCACTCAACACTATTGACTGATACGCAGTTGATCCATCTCCCTGACCATTGCCTACACGTGCAAAAGAACTGATGTAGGCGTTGGATCCGTCGTGGGACACGTTGGCCTCTACCAATGCGTACCTGTCCGCCGTGCTGTCCGACATCTGTATCAAATATTTCACACTCCTGTGTGTTGCCGCACTGGACGAATCTATGGTCTGTGTCGAGGAGTCACCTGTTATGGTGACCGTGCCGTCCGCTATGTCTGATTCCACGTACAGGATTGGGAAGGTGACCAGCGAGAGATTCTTGGATGCATCCGTCTTTATGAATTGTCCCGCCGCATATGAGTTTGGCCAACTGAAATCGTTTATCAGGACATTGCCTGATCCACTGGCATTGATCTCGAGGTCAGCATTCAGAGTGTTGACCGTGATCTGGTTGTCCTTGATGTTGAGCTGGCCAGCGTTGATCTCCGTGTTTGTGAAGGACACCGTGGCGAAGGTTCCAGCGGCTGGTGTGGCGGCGCCTATCACTGTGTCGTCAATGGTGCCTGAATCTAGATCGATGTTTGAAATCTGTGTGGAGCCCGTGCCATTGCCTGACAGCACTAGGTGGTCATTGGATCTGGTGACCTTGATCACGTTGTCCGTGAGGTTGATGCTGGAGTCTATGGTGAGATTACTGACGTTGACCACTCCCGTGCCACCTGGCGTAAGATTCAGATCCGCGTTTGAACTGGTCCCTATTATGTTGTCATTGAACGTGAGGCTGTCTATCGTTGTGGAGCCCGCGAAAGATGTTGCCCCTGACACTGTTGTCAAACTGCCTAGAGTTGACAAACCACTGACATCCAATGTCCCGGTTGTGGTCAGGTTGTCATTGCCAAAACTGATGGCACCTGTTGTGTCAGTGATGGTGCCACTGCCTGCAGTCATTGTGCTACCGATGGCCATGCTCGAGGCCGACGTTGTAAGGTCCTCATTTCCAAAATCTATGGCCCCAGATGCACTGGTGATTGATCCGTTGGCCAGCGTTAGATTACCTATAGTGGAACCTGTTGCCCTGGCGATTGTACCTGTCGTGGTTACGTTCTCATCGCCGAAACTGATGGCACCTGATGAATCCGTTATGGATCCGTTCGCTACAGTAAGTGTGCTGTTGATGGCAATGGACGTTGCAGTCGTTGTCAGGTTCTCATTGCCAAAACTTATGGCACCACTTGAATCCGTTATGGAACCATTTGCTAAAGTCAGGTTACCAAAAGTGGAACCAGAGCCGGCTGTTATTGTTCCTGTTGTGGAAAGGTTTTCATTTCCAAATGCTATTGCACCACTTGAATCTGTTATAGAGCCATTTGCGAATGTAATATTGCCAAGGGCTGATCCAGTCCCGGCTGACAGTGTTCCTGTTGTTGTCAGATTCTCATTGCCAAAACTAATGGCACCTGTTGAATCAGTTATGGATCCATTTGCGTATGTTTGTGTTGCGAAAACTGATCCTGTTGGGAATGTTTGTGCACCACTGAATGTGAATGTACCACCAAAGGTAGCGGAGCCGTCCACTATTAAGTTTTCATTTATGTTTATACTTGTTGAATCTGGTGCACTTATAGATGTTCCACTGAAAGCAAGTCCGCCTATGATCACCTTGCCCGCGCCATTGGGTGTAATTTTCAGGTCATCGTTTGATCTGGTCGGTTTGATGTTGTTGTCTTCGAAAGTAAGGGCGGGGAACACAACGTTTCCTGTGCCCGAAGGTGAGAGCACGATGTCCGCATTTGAAGATTCCGATGTGATATTATTTCCTCTGAATTTTATATCACCCACATGTGCCGGAAGAGCATAAACTTCTGTGAAGTTAGCGTTTATCTTACGACCAGCGTTCCTGATAGTATCACCTGTCCCATCATCAGCCAGTGCGCCTATGTCTATTAGTTCTTGTGCCATATCGACTAATATTTAGCGGTTTTTATGATTTGATAAATCTGCCTACGGAGAGATGTTCTTGAACGGGTGGTCACTGGGTAGATTTCCCGTCAGACCCCACTTATGAGCCAGGTATCCCTCAGCCTTTTGGAACTCCGTTATGTCAGTTCCGCCCGTGCCCGGCAGTGCGCCTACCACGAAGAATTCAGCAACCCTGCCATCCAACCTCTCGTTGGCCCTGTTTCGCATGATCCTCACGTCCTGTTTCTGG
>Ga0206126_10000152_pt1 | contig 93868 bp, 79 predicted proteins | sample Helgoland_Spring_5_FD_148621 | JGI IMG/M metagenome (GOLD analysis project Ga0206126, IMG submission 148621) | Pelagic subsurface seawater microbial communities from Kabeltonne, Helgoland, North Sea - Helgoland_Spring_Bloom_20160412_1 | ecosystem: Environmental > Aquatic > Marine > Epipelagic ...
AATTTTTATTTGCATTTTTGGTCATTTCTTCCCAAATCTTAGCCCCTTTACCATTCATTTGCATAGAGACTGCAGCGTTACTAAACTGATCATAAGTTTGAGCAGCATCTGTAACAACACCACCAGCAAGAGGTGCTCTCATGTCTCTATTACCTTTAATAGCATAAAGACCAGATGTCATTACTTTAGTTCCGTCTGTCAGTTCAGTTTCTACAGGCTTCTCCCAAACAAACTTAGTGAAACGTTGTTGCTGTGGCAACAGAGCTCTTACTTGAGACATGCGCAGGTAAGAATTTACAACTGCGGTATCTTTTAATTTAAAAATCCCTAAAACTGGACGTCCATTAAATCCTGGAGAAACTAGTTTTGAAAATAAAGGGTTTGCCTTTTCAAGTTCTTCTTCAGTTTCTTCAACTTCTTCTCCGGCAAGTAAGTCATCTACACTACTTTGGTCCTGGGGAGCATCTTTTGTTTCAACCTGGGTAGAGGTGGCCTCGTTGGCTTTTGCAAGGGCTGCTACTTTATTGTTGGCCAATTGTAAAAATCCTGCCATTTCTTCGCTTTTATAAACATCCCAAAACTCAAGTTGTGCGGTACTTTGTAATAGTTTAGAAACACGTTCTTTATCCTTAGCGCCAGGTAACTCTACCAATATACGAGCAGAATTTCCTAAACGCTGAATGTTTGGCTGTGTTACTCCAAACTTATCGATACGCTTACGCAATACCTCAAAGGCCGATGTAATAGATTCATCTATCTTTCTATCAATAACTTTCTTTACCTCATCGTTACTCATGTTGGCGTTGATATCATCTTCTAATCCTTTATTGAAGAAAATATCTGGAGAGGCAAGTACATTATCACCAGGCAATGCCTCAAAAGCGATGTAAAAAGACTCTAAGAAAGTATCTTGAGAATCTTTTTGTAATTCACCTGCATTAGCAAGTGCTTGATTAAAGGCGGGGTCTTTTGTATTATTTGATAATCCTTTTAAGATATCCTGTACAGAAATTTGAAGGATCACATTAATACCTCCTTTTAAATCTAGTCCTTTATTTAATTCTTTTTCTTTTGCGGTTTTGTAATCGATACCCATCATAATTGGGAAACTAGAAACGCTATCAAGATAGGCGGCTTCTGCAGCTGCTCTTTTGTTGGGTTGATCTTTAGTGAACTTTGTATTTGCATACTGTGTTGCACTGTCTTCTACTGAATTTGCAAGATATGTGTATGATAATTGGTATAAACTTACCAAACCAAATAAAATCGCAAATAATGTAATGAGTCCTTTATTTTGCATGTTGTTGTTGTTTATTGTCAAATTTTTTGTCGGGCGAATATAAAAAGTATTGCCCGATTTGACACTATGTATTAAAAATAAAAATAGTTGAATATGTTCTCTGGCATCAAAAAACACAAAAATAGCGTAATTAAGATGTGTAGCTTAGTAAAGACAGTAAGGTGTACTACCGAAACTTTTGAAGAAAATAAGCGCTACGATTTCTTACACTATTGGGCCTGCTCTTACTTGAGGAATCTTGTAAGAGAATTCGGTAACAGTAAATGATACAGCACACTGTACAATATATGAGAGTTCTGTAATTTTATTTTGATGCGCTGTTTGACTTCCATGAATGGCATCGTATACTTTTGCGAGATAGTATCGATGTGTTTTGCCTTCAAAAGCAACTATAAGACCATTTAAATCTGGCTCAATGTCAGCGCGTTTTTGAATTTCGTGCACATCAATTTTGTAGACAGAACCAGTGTTAAAGGGAGGTGTTTGATTTTTGGGTAAAGAATTACAAGAGGCAAATTCATTAAGTAGCTCTTTTTTTGAATAAAGTACACCCTCTATTGCCTTGGTATCTATGGTGCTGTAGTAGGATATTGTTACATCACCATTTGCGACTTGCTGTATTTTTATATTTTGGGCGCCTAAGACCTTAAGCTCATTTGTTATGGTGTTTATGGTTTTTTGAGTGTTTGCAACACTGACGGTATCACTACCAAAATCAACAATAATTTGTTGATTGGGCTGCGCTATTTGATCTAAGGTTAGCCCAATGAGGGCTAGTAGAATTACAAAGGAACGTATGTACCATTTTGTTTGCATAACAGCAAATATAAAAAAATAAAGACTGTATTGCTACAGTCTTTATTAATATGATAGGATTATAATAGTAGTATTAAAAACTCAATAATCCATTTGTTTTTGAGACACCTGCAGCACTCTCTTGCAGGTGTTGTTTTTCTGAGTCACTGAGCTCTATATCTACAATTTTCTCAATTCCTGTTTTGCCCAAAACTACAGGAACTCCAATGCATAAGTCACTAAGACCATATTCACCTTCTAATAAAACAGAACATGGAAATATTTTTTTCTGATCGCAAGCAATAGCTTGCACTAGGCCAGACACCGCTGCACCTGGGGCATACCAAGCAGAAGTACCTAGTAATCCTGTTAGTGTTGCTCCCCCTACTTTGGTTGCCTCTCTAACTGCGTCCAAACGCTCTTGGGATATGAACTGAGTTACAGGAACACTGTTTCTTGTAGCCAGTCGTGTTAATGGAACCATTCCTTTATCACTATGACCTCCAATTACCATTCCATCAACATCACTAATAGGAGCATCTAAAGCTTCCGCCAAACGGTACTTAAAACGTGCACTATCTAAAGCGCCTCCCATACCAATAATTCTATTTTTTGGTAATCCTGTTACTTTGTGTGTTAAATACGTCATGGTATCCATTGGGTTACTCACCACTATTAAAATAGTATCTGGAGATTGGGCCACCAAACTTGTAGCAACCATCTTCACAATACCTGCGTTAATACCAATTAACTCTTCGCGAGTCATACCTGGCTTACGAGGTATTCCACTCGTGATAACGCAAATATCACTGTTAGCTGTTTTATTATAATCATTGGTAGAGCCAACAATACGTGTATCAAAACCATTGAGTGAAGCTGTTTGCATCAAATCCATGGCTTTACCCTCGGCAAAACCTTCTTTGATGTCTAATAAAACTACTTCACTTGCAAAATTTTTAATTGCAATATACTCTGCACAACTAGCACCCACGGCACCTGCACCTACAACTGTTACTTTCATATCTGTGTTCCGCGATAGCGGAAATTTTATTTATGGTTTGTATTTAACAAACAAACCGAATTAAACTTGATTTAATGTTTATTGAAATTTAATCACTTCATAATTTCGCTGCAAAAGTACAACTATATGCAATAAATATAAAGTTCTTTACAATTTATAATGTACTGAAAAATTGGTGTTTAGAAATTTACCAATGGTGATGTTTGAAGCAACATACCAATTATGCATATGGTAATTCACCCCTATATTTCCACGCATCATAAAGCTATTATCCTCAAGTGCTGTAAAGGCATCATTTAAAAGTCCTATCAAAAAATCTCCATCACCCCCCATGGTGTAGGTAAACTTATTTTGAGAAACCGCAAAAGCGCCCACAAACTCAAACTTATTAACTCTTTTTGAGGCAATAAGCTGTCCTGTAACTGCATTAGCGTCAACCGTTAAAGAGTTTATAACAGCTAAAGCTTCTTGATTTTGATCAGTAGAAGTTACCTCAAAACCATCAAAGAATACTTTTGAATCAAATAAAGAGTATGCCACTTGCACCGCTACTTGAAGCGCCTGAGAATCTTGATTGTCACCCAACCAGTATTGGCTTATATTGTGTTTTATGGCTCCTCCAAAAGTTTTATAACCTGAGGCATCAATTTTAACCTCAGGCACATACTGTAGTGTCAGCTCTGTTTGCCTCCAAAGCCCAATAGAGCCTTGCAGGTATGGATAATAAAAAACCTGTTGATTGGCACCCTCAAAGGTTTGCAACTCATAGTCATCACCCCCTAATGTAAAATCGTAAAAAACACTGGTTTCTCCTCCCAAAGCTGTTGGTACCTGTGCAGATTCAGCATCTCTGATATCCAGACCAATAAAATCTGAGTCATTTACTGTAAAAGATTTTTGAGCATTAGATACTGGCAAAGCATTAACGTGCAGTGATACATCTACCTCAAACAACTCCAGACTCTTGGCAGAACTATACCAAGACCCTGTAGATTGATACACCGCAGCCTCTGCTGCAGGAGAGACATACTTATTACTAATTAAAAGCATATCAATTAAAAAATCTTCAACATCTGTAAGATAGGTGTTTTGAGCAGCCGTTATCACTGGAAATAAAAAAAGAAAAGCAATACAGGGTATGGCTTTTCTTTTTGGAAGAATATTTTTAAGCATCGATATTGGCATATACAGCATTTTTCTCAATAAACTCTCTACGAGGTGGCACCTCATCACCCATTAGCATAGAGAATACCCTATCTGCCTCTGCGCCGCTGTCAATAACTACTTGGCGTAGAGTTCTAAACTCTGGGTTCATGGTGGTGTCCCACAACTGTTCTGCATTCATCTCTCCAAGACCTTTATAGCGCTGTATTTTACTACCATCTCCAAACTCTTTCATAAAAGCATCCCGCTCTTCATCATTCCAGGCATATTGTTTTTTAGCTCCTTTTTTAACCAAATACAGAGGCGGTGTTGCGATGTAAACATTTCCGTTTTCTACCAGTTCTTTCATATAACGGAAGAAGAACGTAAGTATTAAAGTAGAAATATGACTACCATCCACATCGGCATCACACATAATTACAACTTTGTGGTAACGAAGCTTTGATAAATTGAGGGCCTTACTGTCTTCTTCTGTACCAATGGTTACACCAAGTGCCGTGAAAATATTTCGAATTTCTTCATTTTCAAAAACCTTGTGTTGCATGGCCTTCTCCACATTCAAAATCTTACCACGTAATGGCAAGATGGCTTGAAAATTTCTATCACGTCCTTGTTTTGCTGTACCACCTGCAGAATCTCCCTCTACTAAGAAAACTTCACATTTTTCTGGATCTTGTTCTGAGCAATCACTTAGTTTTCCTGGCAAACCACCACCGCTCATAACTGTTTTTCGTTGGACCATTTCACGGGCCTTACGAGCTGCATGTCTTGCCGTTGCTGCCAATATTACTTTTTGAACTATTGTTTTAGCATCAGCGGGGTTTTCTTCTAGGTAGTTTTCAAGCATTTGAGAAACAGCTTGACTCACCGCAGAGGTTACCTCTCTGTTTCCTAACTTTGTTTTGGTTTGTCCTTCAAATTGTGGCTCCCCTACTTTTACAGAAATAATAGCAGTTAGTCCTTCTCTAAAATCATCACCAGCGATATCAAACTTTAATTTGTCTAACATCCCCGAGGCATCTGCATACTTTTTTAAAGTATGGGTTAAACCTCGACGAAAACCACTTAAATGGGTTCCTCCCTCATGGGTATTAATGTTATTTACGTAAGAATGTAAATTTTCTGTGTAAGAAGTATTATACACCATAGCAACCTCAACAGGAATACCGTTTTTCTCCCCTTCCATAGAAATAACATCTGCGATTAGCATCTCACGATTTCCGTCTAAAAAACGAATAAACTCTTTAAGGCCCTCTGTACTGTGAAACGTTTCTTTTTTCAAGCTGCCATCCTCCTCGGTAACCCGCTTATCCTCGAGAGAAATTGTGATTCCTTTGTTTAGGTAAGCTAGCTCTCTCAAACGGCCCGCTAGGGTGTCATAATTGTATTCTAAGGTTTGTTTAAATATTTCTGGGTCTGGTTTGAAGGTAACTTCTGTTCCTCTGTTTTCTGTACTGCCTACAGATTTCACTGGATACATTGTTTTACCTCGCTCATACTCTTGCTCGTAGACTTTGCCTTCTCTAAAAACAGTTGCTTTTAAGTGAGAAGATAATGCATTCACACAACTCACCCCAACTCCATGCAGGCCACCAGAAACTTTGTAAGAATCTTTATCAAACTTCCCTCCCGCACCAATTTTAGTCATTACAACTTCAAGGGCAGAAACGCCCTCTTTTTTGTGGATACCAACAGGGATACCACGACCATTATCTCTAACAGTAATACTGTTATCTTCATTGATCCAAACATTAACAGTATCACAGTGCCCAGCCAATGCCTCATCAATAGAGTTATCAATCACCTCATACACTAAATGATGTAATCCTCGGGTTCCAATATCTCCGATATACATGGATGGTCTCATGCGAACATGTTCCATACCCTCTAGGGCTTGAATTTGATCTGCACCGTAATTCCCTTTATTTTGTTCTTCGCTCATAAATACTTAAATTCAAAATGTTTGTATGTTATCCTAAAAAAAGAAAGAAAACATCGGGTAAAAAAACCGTGTCGTGCCTTAAAAATTAGGACCTAAACAAATATAACCAAACAGACAGCAAAACCTAGTAATTATAAAGGTTTTAGCGGCTAAGTTATTAACAAATAATTGTGAAAAACCAACCTGTTTTTTTTAGAGAAATAGTGTAGTTTGCAGTAAGGTTTTGTTTCCTGAAAAACAAAACGAAGTATTCACGCATTTTTAAAGGTAGTAACCCTTATCAAAAAACAAATTCAAAATGAAAAAAATTATTTTAAAATGGTATCCTGTAATCCTAGCATTCCTTTGTTTATTGTACTCTGTAGGCTTTGGTATTATGGGTTTCACTGAAGAGGCTCAATATTCTGCACATTGGCCAGGCACTATATTATTGTTTGCAATAGCAATTAGACAAAGAAGAACAACATGAATTTAGGATTTTTCGTAATAGGTGCCATTATATTTTCCATATACATATGGTTGACATTTTGGAATATTTTTTACTCTAACAAGAAACAAAGAGAGGAAAATTATCCAAATTTGAAAAAAAACACAACGGTTGATGTAAAACCACCTTCTGACCAACACTAAGTTACATCAACTTAGCGTCAGGGTTATGTAATAAAAAAATCAATGCAAACTGCTTGAATTTACTTATTAATAGCCCAACATAACTACGGCATAATGTTTCACTTGAAAGCAGGCTTGTCTTAGGCAACAAAATAACAAAACACCTCCCTAAAGTATCTATAATTGGGTCTTGCCCAGATATGGCAATAATACATATGCTTAAATCTTCTGAGCATAATTGTAGTGCGCATATTAATTTTTGAAATATATCTTTAGAAGGCTATTTTACACCCAAAATACGGTGTGGCATATCTGTCTTTTATCTAATAAAAGTGAAGCCTAGATACTTTTTATTGTTTTTATCTACTGTAATTTGGAGACTCTTTTGTAATAGTAACGTCATGAGGATGACTCTCATTAATACCACTAGCGGTTATTTTAACAAACCTACCAGTGTCTTTTAAGGTAGCAACATCTTTCGATCCACAATACCCCATACCGGCTCTTAAACCGCCTATAAACTGTGTCATACTCTCGAGAAGCTCCCCCTTGTAAGGCACACGTCCCACAATACCCTCAGGAACTAATTTTTTAATATCATCTTCAACGTCTTGAAAATACCTGTCTTTAGAGCCTTGTTTCATTGCCTCTACAGACCCCATACCGCGATAACTTTTAAACTTTCTTCCTTCAAAAATAATAGTTTCTCCAGGAGATTCTTTTGTACCTGCAAGCAAGGATCCTAACATAACACAATCTGCTCCTGCAGCAATAGCTTTAGGAATATCACCGGTGTAGCGAATACCTCCATCAGCGATAACAGGAACACCAGAGCCTTTTATAGCCGCAGCTACCTCTAGTACCGCAGAAAACTGTGGAAAACCAACACCAGCGACCACACGTGTGGTACAAATTGATCCAGGACCAATCCCTACTTTAACGCCATCTGCACCAGCCTTAACCAGATACTTTGCAGCTTCTGGAGTTGCAATGTTGCCTACCACTACCTCAAGGGTTGGAAATCGTTTTTTTACCTGTTGTAAAACATCTACCACACCTTTAGTGTGTCCATGGGCAGTATCTATGACAACAGCATCTACTTGCGCATCAACCAAAGCTTTAGCTCTTTGAACAGCATCTGGAGTAACACCCAAAGCAGCCGCTACACGTAACCTACCAAAAGTGTCCTTGTTTGCCGTTGGTTTTAAAGTAAGTTTTGTAATATCTCTGAAGGTAATAAGACCTAAAAGAGTTCCGTCGTTTTCAACAACTGGTAATTTTTCAATTTTATTTTGCTGTAAAATTGCTTCTGCTTCCTGCAAGGAAGTTCCTTTGGCAACAGTTACCAAATTCTCGCTAGTCATGATATCTTCTAGTTTCCTCTCATAGTTTTTTTCAAAACGCAAATCACGATTGGTTACAATACCTATTAATTTTCCTGACCCATCTATAATTGGAATACCACCAATACGATACTCTCGCATTGTTTTTTGAGCATCGCCAACTGTGCTTTCCTTAGTGAGTGTTACAGGATCCTGTATCATACCACTCTCTGCTCGTTTTACCTTTCTAACCTGGGCGGCTTGTTGTTCTATGGTCATGTTTTTATGCAAAACACCAATACCACCTTCTCTGGCAATAGCTATAGCCATTGCACTTTCTGTAACCGTATCCATGGCAGCAGAAACAATTGGCACGTTTAAAGTAATATTTCTGGTAAATTGAGTTTTTATAGAGACCTCTCTTGGTAGAACTTCAGAAAAAGCAGGTACTAAAAGTACATCATCATAGGTTAGGCCTTCTCCAATTATTTTGTTTTCGTGTGCGGTCATTGCAATCATTATTAAACGCCGAAAAGAATACGGCATTATTAGTGTTTAATTGCGTGTAAATATACTACTATTTATTGTGAATTTAATGCCATTTAAAAATTAACAGACACACAACAATCCTAGATGCTTTTATTTTTAAAACAATCATAAAGAACAATTGAAGCACTTACAAAATAAGCCAATGTCATTAAAACACCACTAAGCATAACGATATATTTTAGCCAAGTTACACCCATCCACATAAAATATATGCCTCCAAAGGTAAGTAGTATAGAAAAAAAAGGCTCTATCATTAAAAAAGCTTTCCATCTCTTTGGAATTGAGGTCATGGCTAGAAGTCCTCCAAGGAAAAAAAAAATAAAAGACATGGATAGAATATGGGTATGAATAATTGTAAGCATTTCACGAGCTCCTTTTTCAAACTTCATGACCTTTACGTTTTCTATAGCTTCATTTCCAAGATAATTTTGTTCAATACCATCTGGAGACACACTCTGGGTTTGTCTAACAAATAAAAGCCCTGTAGAATAACCAATAGATAAAACAACTACAAAAGAAGCTATAAATAATTTTACGTATTTTGGAAATGTTTGCAAAAGGCCGTGAAGTTCCATTATAGGGCGTTTTGTTTTTGGAGCTGCTGTAAACTAGACAACAAATTATTAATGGCCAACGTCATAGACTGTACAGATATTGTTGCACCACTAATAGGTATAATATCATCATTATACACCAAAGTATCTTCACCAATAACAGTCCCGGTAAATTGTTTTAACCAACGCGTACTGCTAATCTCTCCCCCATACTCCTCGCGATAAATTAAAACCTTGCTTTTGGTAATCACAAAATTTTCGTCAAACAAGATGAGATAGTCATAGGTAGCAGTTTTACTTGGAGCATTACCCAAATACCCATAGCCTAAAAAGGTATCTTCTGAAGATATTTTAAACAATCTTCCTTGAGAAAAGTCTGAGCTTGTTTTTGTGTTTAACAATTCTGAAACTAAAATATTTTGCTTGGTGAAATTAGAGGTTTCATAAAACTTACTGATTGCCTTATCTGCCTTTTTGGTCACTTTTGAAGGAATTGAAAATCCTGACAAAAATGCCATAAAACTAAAAATAATAAGTACATTTTTAAACATATTACAAAGGTATTTGTTTGTTCTGAATCTGAAAAGAATTTTGAAACCTCCTTTTTACTTTTTATAAGCTAATACCACTTTTTTTAAAAGAGAGGATTTTTAGAACCAAACACCGATACCAAAATTAGCTCTGTTTGCAACTTTTGCATCGCTCTTATTATTTCTAAATTGATAATCCCCCTTTAACACTACACCAGAGGCTATATGATAACTTACACCTGCCGTGATATCTGTTCTATTAAAAGCATCATTTGGTTGAAGGTCACCTTGAGTTGCTGCGTGGGTATCATAGTTTTCATAACGAGCAAAGGCAATGAGTCGCTGCTTTGCACGCAGAGATAACAAATTGTATCCACCTTCTACATAAAATCCTTGAATGGCGCTCCCTAAATCTCGTCCTGTTAAAGCATTGTACTGCTGAGAGCCACTTATAGAAGCATAAATGAACTGACCTCTTGCTGTAAATCTTTTAAAAGCATACCGAGCATCTAGCCCTACCATAGAAATTCCAATGTTTGCTCCTTCAAGAGTTTCTATTTCATCTGCAGCCTGTGTGCTTCCAAAATAACCAGAAAGTCCAAGACGAAGCCCCGGTAGGCCGTAATAATCTGCCTTGAAAGAAAGTGTTGGAGAATCAATGGTAGATCGAATCGCTTTTTGACGACCGCCACGCAATGCATTACTCCCTTTTAAAACTCCATTAACACCACCTTCACCGTCTGGGGTTGTTGACTTAAAACCATTAAAAACATAGGCTTGGTATCCTAAAGAAATTTCAGGAAAACGCCCTGTAACACCTACACCAATTTCTCTCCAGGTAGTTGGCACAATTACGTTATCAATAGAAGGTCTCTCTGTACCATTAAATGTAGTTGGTTCATGGTATTCATTAACAATACCCATTGGCACCAACATTAATCCACCTCTTAGGCTGGTATTATCTCCAATGCTATAATTTACAAAAGCTTGTTCTACATATACTTCTTCTACATGTTCAAATTCTATTTCTGTAACAAATTGCGCCTTGTCATTAAACTTATACCCTACCAATAAGACCAAGCGCTGGACATCCAACTCACCGTTTAATGCCTCTGGCTGATTATAAGTGATTTCACCATACCCTCCTAATGTGACTTTTTTTCCGAAATTTCCAGAAAGAATAGACTGTGCAGCATTCAACTGTTTTTGAGGATCAAAGGTGATAGAGTCTCTTTGTGTTTGTGCTGAGACAAAAGACACCATAAAGAAAACTGTAAATAAAAATAGATTTTTCATTTGTTTTTATTTAGACTTAATATAAATAGTGGATTAAAAAAAAACAAAAATATATACATGTTTTTGTTTTTGCAAGCTTATTTAGAATTAATTTAAATAAAGAAAATGACGAGGATTTTAACTCCCTGATAAAGAATAATTTGTGTGATAAAAAATATGAAAAAAAACGAATTGAAGTACCAAGCTGGTATATTTATTTCTGTAAACCAGCGATTTCTTTTTGATAGCCTATACGAAGAATCTCTACCCATTGAATTAATGATTTGGCATCTTTTTGAGACAAATCTCCGTGGATCCAAGTATAAGAATCAAGGGGCATTTCTCCAGATTCAACAAACTCGATTAACTCCTCTAGTTTATGATCTTTTTTTCTTGCACTGTACTTCTCCCAAGCAGAAACATTAAAATGTCTTTTTCCATCCTCTATATGTTCTTTTAACCAGTAATTTACAGGAGTAATTTCACTATACCAAGGGTAATTTGTTTGATCGCTATGGCAGTCATAGCAATTATCTCTTAAAATAGTTACTATTTCTTTTGTTGGTCTTGTCTGTTCTTCAAAAAGTACCACGCTTTGATATCCAGCACTATTGCGCTTTGGAGCAAAAAATTGCATAACAACAAATGCTCCTAAAGCAGTGTATAAAAAATAGGTAATAAACTTTGGCATGTGTCTTAGTTTTGAGATTTCAGAAATGTAATTACCGCCCTTCGTATATCATAAGCAGCCTCAGACTCTATGGGTTTATAAATAGAAATAACTTCTGGATTTTCTGGTGTTAAAAACGGAATATCAAAGCCCTTTAATAAGTAATCACTAAAAGCTACATCATAGGTTTGTGATGCATTAATGGGTTTATTATTTATATACCAAACTCCCATTTTTTGATTAAAACCATAGCGCTGAAGATAAGCGCCTGTTCCAGCCTTGGCAAGTCCAAAATCTAGTACTTGCTTGAGAAGTGTACCTGTTAGCGCTACTTTTAAAACACCACCACCAAAGGGCAAGACCCTAAATATGTCAAGACTTACAATATCTCCTTGCAGCATATCATCTAGTCTAAAAGAGCCGCCATTAACAAGAGCTCCATCTACAGGAGTATTAAAACTCTCTTTCATAGCCTGGGCTATTAGTACACCCAAATTGGTTTGAATGCTCCTTGTGGGAGTGTCTGTAGCATCTAAAAAATCTTCTGTGGTGAATATAACTTCATCTGGATTATCTACAACAGTTTTAATTTCTTGCTCTAAAATAGCATCCCACTTTAAAACCACTTTTTGAACCCTTGGCAAGGAAGGGACTTTATCTGTAACAGAGACTAACTCAGAAGAAATTACGAGTTTTTTAGAATCTAAATTATACACCAGTGTATGGACATATACAGATTTTGCATTGGCATCTGCTTTGGCAATACTGGCACCTTTTGTAGGGATTAACATATTGTTATGTTCATGACCTCCCATCATAAAATCTATACTAGGTGAAGCCTCAGCTACCATTACATCTTGAGCTAGTTTTAAATGGGTTAGCCCGATAATGATATCACTCCCAGACATTTCAAGGGTATTCACTGCAGCTTTAGACTCCAACAAATAATCACTGTAATACACAAAATCTTTTGGGTTAGAATCTATGGTGACACCAAAAAATCCAATGCGCACTTTAGAGGTGTTACTAGCGTTAAGATCATAATAGAGTGTCTCTGGAATTGCAGTACTATCACCCTTTTTAATGATATGAAATACATCAAGTGACTCACCATTTTTTTGAAAAACATTGGCAGAAACCCAATTAAAAGTACTTTCGTTAAGGCGCTGCTGCAGCTCCTTTTCTTTGATATCAAACTCATGGTTTCCAAAAGTGGCCAGATCAAAATCCATGGCATTCATAACTTCAATCATTTGACGCCCTTTAACACGTTGGCCATCCACTTTAAGGGTACCAAGAAGAGAAGGATTTAAAAAATCACCCGCCATAACCAAATAACTATTAGGAAATGCTCTTTTTATTGAATCGCTAATATGAGCAACTCTTGCCATACCGCCATATTTACCACCACCCAGAGGTGAAATTTCATAGACATCATTAACCTGTATGAGCTTTATGGTGACAGTGTTTTGTTTCTGAGGCTGTGAAACATTTGTTGTTTTACAACTACTTACAACAAAAGAAAAAAGACCATACATTAAAAACAAACCATAGATAGGTTTGTAAACAATAAAACTAGATTTAAATCTTTGTAACAATGTAGTATTTTTCATGTAGTACTTTTAATTTTAATGATAGTTGTTAAATATATCACTTGCGGTATTGTGTGCACTCTCAAAACTCATGGTGCGTATATTAGTAGTTGCTTTTTGAGTTGTGAAGTAACTTAACATTTTTTCTGTGGGCATATTACCTGTAAGTTCATCTTTAGCCATTGGACAGCCACCAAAACCTTGAATAGCACCATCAAATCTTCTACACCCTGCTTTGTAGGCAGCATCAACCTTTTCATGCCAAGCAGATGGTGTTGTATGTAGGTGTGCTCCAAACTCAATATTTGGGTATGTTGGTATCAAATTTGAAAATAAATACGAAATAGTCTCTGGAGTGGAGCTTCCAACGGTATCACTTAAAGATAAAATAGTGACACCCATATGGGATAGTTTTTGAGCCCACTGCCCTACAATATCAAGATTCCAAGGATCTCCATAAGGATTTCCAAAACCCATAGATAAATAAGTTACCACTTGTTTGTTTGATGCAGCGGCAAGGGTTAAAATTTCAGAAAGAGTAGCTACAGATTGTGCAATAGTTTTATGAGTATTACGCATTTGGAAATTCTCTGAGATAGAAAATGGATAGCCTAAATATGTTATTTCTGGATGTGCGACTGCAGCTTTAGCGCCTCTCACATTAGCAACAATTGCTAGTAATTTGGTTTGGGTGGAAGACATATCCAATTCAGATAAAACCTCAGCAGTATCCACCATTTGAGGAATGGCTTTTGGTGATACAAAGCTACCAAAATCAATAGTATCAAAGCCACAGTTCAATAGAGATTGAATGTAGTGAACTTTTTTGTGGGTAGGTATCCAGTCTTTAATACCTTGCATGGCATCTCTTGGACATTCTATGAGTTTCACGTCTTGCATCTTCGTAAAGATAAAAGTAAAATGTGTAGATAACCAAAAGTGTTGTATTACTTTTTACTAGAAATTTTATTTACCAATTTTTAAGTATATTTACAGAAATAAAAATTCTATGAAAACCCCTATAAAACCTACTCTTGCATTATTATTTATTCTTGCTTTTAGCGCCTTTCCATCTCAAGTGATGGCTCAAGTAAACCAAGAAACAACTACACCATTTTCAATTTCTATTGAAATAGATGGTAACAATACCACCCTTGTTTGTGGTGCAGGATGTGATTGGAACAAAATCACACTAAAACAAGACAACACTACTATAAATGAAAATGGAATTGCCAAGACAAAAGATGCCAGTAGTGATGTCCTTTATTTGTTTAATGTTCAAAAAACCCAGAAAGGTATAAGGCTAGATAACCTAAAGGGAACCCAATGGAAAGAGTCCATAAATGTTTCATGCAGCTCTAAATGCACTCTAGTTGTAAACCAATTTGGATTGGCACAATAACCCTACGGAACTACTATAAAAGCTGCAATCGCTACAAAGACCAAAATCTGTAGCCACTTAAAAAAAATGCCTGCGTGTTTGTTTTTATTTAAAAAAGAAGACACACTCCCCCCAAGCACAGCAATTGTCGCAAAAACAACAAAACTTACCAACATAAAGGTACTGCCTAAAATATAAAATTGCAGCACGGTATCAGTTTCTGGCTGCCATAAAAATTGAGGGAATAAGGCAAGAAAAAATAGCATTACCTTAGGGTTTAATAAATTCATCAGTACCCCTTGTTTAAATAATTGAATGTAGCTCTTCTTGGGTGCATTTTTAGAAAACTTAAGAGTTGTATCACTTCTAAAAACAGCATAGGCTAGGTACAATAAATACAATGCTCCTAGTACTTTTATACTAAAAAAAAGAGATGGGTTTGTGGTAATGATTGCAGAAAAACCAAATGCCAATAAAGTAGTATGTACAATACAGCCGCTTATCAGCCCTGCTGTGGTTGCAAGAGCGCTCCTACTGCCGTTTACTATAGATTGGGTTAAGACATACATATTGTCTGGACCTGGACTTAGGGCTAAAACGCAGGTAGCAACAATAAATGAAAAAAGAGCTTCTACCATTTTTTGTTAGGAGATGGTTTGAGAAATAATAGCCTTATTGATGTTCTTTATCAAGCGAGGTCCTTCATAGATAAAACCAGTGTAAATCTGCAACAGATCTGCACCCGCATTTATTTTTTCTAGAGCATCATCTGGGCTATGAATCCCTCCTACTCCAATTATTGGAAATGCTTTGTTGCTTTTTGTAGATATGTATTTTATAACCCTTGTGCTGGTGTCTTTAATTGGTTGACCACTTAAACCTCCATTTCCAATTTCTTGTAATTTTTCTTGAGATAAAGAAAGCCCTTCCCTATTTATAGAGGTATTACTTGCAATAACACCATCGAGCTTGGTCTGCAAAACAAGGGCCACAATTTCATCTAACTGTGTGTTATTTAAATCTGGCGCTATTTTTAATAGAATAGGTTTTTGATTGGTAAAATTTTTATTGGCTTTTTGTACTGCGCCAATTAATTCTTCAAGGTAGGCTTTGTCGTTTAACTTGGCATGACTTCCTACATTTGGACAACTTACATTTAAAACAAAGTAATCTACATAGGGATGCAGGGCATTAAAACAGGTAAGATAATCTTGCGTATAGTGCTCTGGAGGAGTTTGGGTGTTTTTACCAATGTTACCTCCAATTATAAGTTTTCCTTTGTTTTTTTTAAGCTCAATTATTGCATTGTCAAGACCTTTATTATTAAACCCCATTCTGTTAATAATACCCTTGTCATCTTTGAGTCGAAACAATCTCTTTTTAGGATTCCCCTGCTGCCCTAAAGGGGTAGTGGTGCCTATTTCTATAAAACCAAAACCAAAATTTGCCAGCTCATTATACAAAACAGCGTTTTTATCAAACCCAGCTGCAAGACCAACTGGATTAGAAAATTTCAACCCAAACAATTCTCGCTCCAAGGCTGGGTGTTTAATTTGATAGAGACTTCTAAACAAACCTCCAAGGCCTATAACATGTGCCAACTTAATTAAAGAAAAAGTAAAATAGTGTACCTTTTCTGGATCAAAACTAAAAAGTATAGGACGTAAAAGAGTTTTATACATAGCGAGAAATCTTACTACAAAAATAAGGTATAAAGTCAATACTATTTATGGTGATTATGTTTATTTTTAACAAGCAATTTTTTTGAGAAATTTCAAGAACAAACGCAGCATGTTATGATAGATAAAAAGCACTTAATTGATAGATTTGTAAGCTATGTTACCGTTGACACAGAAAGTGATCCAACCAGTGAGAGTACTCCTAGTACCGCCAAACAATGGGATCTAGCCAATGCTTTGGTGGATGAACTAAAACACATAGGCCTGGAAGATGTTACAATAGATCAAAACGCATACATCATGGCCACATTGCCAAGTAATGTTTCACATAAGGTACCTACTATTGGGTTTATTTCACATTTTGATACTACTCCAGATTTCACAGGTAAAGATGTTAAGCCACAAATCATAGAAAATTATGATGGAAAAGATATTGTTTTAAATAAGGAGCAAAATATCATTCTATCTCCCTCTTATTTTGAGGATTTATTGCTGTACAAAGGGCAAACCCTTATTACTACAGATGGTACAACGCTTTTAGGAGCAGACGACAAAGCTGGTATCACGGAGATTGTAAGCGCCATGGAGTATCTCGTGCAACACCCAGAGATAAAACATGGGAAAATTAGGATAGGTTTCACTCCAGATGAAGAAATTGGTCGCGGTGCCCATAAGTTTGATGTAGAAAAATTTGATGCAGATTGGGCCTACACCATGGATGGAAGCCAGGTTGGAGAATTAGAATATGAAAATTTTAATGCCGCAGGGGCGCTTGTTTCCATAAAAGGAAAAATAGTACACCCGGGCTATGCCAAAGGAAAGATGGTAAACAGTATGTATATTGCTACAGACTACATCAACTCATTACCAAGATTAGAAACACCAGAACACACCCAAGACAGACAAGGTTTTTTTCATCTATATAGTGTAAAGGGAGAAGTTGATAGTACAGAGTTGCAGTACATTATAAGAGACCATGATAAGGAGCATTTTGAGGCTAGAAAAGAAATGATGCTCAAACTGGCCGATGAATTAAACTCACAATTAGGAGAGCCGCGTGTATCTGTTGAGATTAAAGATCAATATTTTAACATGCGTGAGAAAATAGAACCCGTAATGCACATTGTGGCTATCGCAGAAAAAGCCATGCAGCAAGCTGGGATACAACCTCTAATAAAGCCAATTCGAGGAGGTACAGACGGATCTCAACTCAGCTTTAAAGGATTACCATGCCCTAATATATTTGCTGGTGGACACAATTTTCATGGAAGATTTGAATATGTACCCGTAGAGAGTATACAAAAAGCTATCGAGGTGATTGTGAATATAGCCCAACTTGTTGGAGAAAAGAAATAATCAAAAGATTGAAAGCAAAAAAAAACCTCTAGATATTATCTAGAGGTTTTTTTTGCGATAAATAGTCTTATTATTTCTTAGCTACTGGAGTATTAACTCTTTCACTAATCTCCATAGAGATAGAAGAAGTTTCAAATTTTATCTTACCAGCACTTGTCTCAATTACACAGCTACCATCGTCATTAAGACTAAGCAGTTTCCCGTGCAATCCACTTTTAGTGACTACTTTATCACCAGTTTTAAGTGCTTCAAGATATTTTTTTTCTTTCTTCTGTTTTTGTAATCCCGGACGTATTAAAAAGAAATACATCACAACAAATAACAAAAGCAGAGGTAACATCTGAGATATGTCTCCCATAATAATTTATCTATTTTATATTATTTTGATACACTAGGTACCGCTGCTGCTCCCTCTTTAGGGTTTACAAAAGCTTTGATCATAAGTGTCTCTTTTCCAGCCTGTGTGTTTGCAGTGATGGTTATGGTTTTGCTAACTTGGTTTTTTCCACTACCGTTAAATTTCACTAGCATCTCACCAGACTCACCTGGAGCCACGGGCTCTTTTGTGAAAGTTGGCACTGTACAACCACAACTACTTTTTGCGTTTACAACCACAAGGTTGCTTTTTCCAGTGTTTGTGTAAGTAAAGATGTGCTCTACTGGAGTACCTTGAGTAATCTCACCAAAGTCAAATTGCTTTTCATCAAATGTCATTACTGGAAACTCACCAGTTTTAGAATCACGGTCTGCTGCTTTAGTAACATTAGTTTCAACGACACTCTCTGCAGCGTTTTTCTTGCAAGATGTAAAAGCAAATAATGCGATTACGGCTATTGCTAAAATTGAATTTTTCATAGTATAAATAATTAAAGATTTTTAAGAGCGGCTAAATTAAGAATTTTTTATTGACTATAGAAGTCCACGCCCAATTTTATTCAACTTTTTAGAGCTCTCAAATTCTTTGACCAACTTATCTAAAATACCATTGATAAATATACTGCTCTTTGGAGTAGAATATTCTTTGGCAATCTCCAGATATTCATTTATTGTTGCTCGAACAGGAATGGACGGGAACTCTAAAAACTCTGAGATACCCATTTTTAAAATAATCATATCCATTTCAGCAATACGTTCTTTATCCCAGTTTGGGGTTTTACCCTCTATTTGTTGGCTTAACTTCTCATCGTTAAGAACAACTTTGGTAAACAACTGTTTTGCATATTGTTTGTCATCCTGGTTTTTGTACAATTGTGGCAATAAAATGGTGCGAACGTTTTTTTCTGAAATTTTTGACAACATCTTAGCCAAGGCTGTATTCACTAGAGGAAAGTCATCAACCCAAGTAAGCCTCTTGTCCTCAATATACTCGTAATACTTATCACTAGGTGCAATTACTTTTTTAAACAGTGTTACCAAAAAATCTTGATCCTCTTTAAAACTAGTGCGCTGCTTTTGGATATATTGTTTATAGAAGTCTTTTGTTCTTAACTCTTTTAAAAGAAGGGTTACATACTCACCATCTAAGTCCCAATAGGTAAGTTTTTTGGTTTCAATATACTTAGATAAATCTTCATTTTGCTCAATTAGATCTAGCACTTTATTATTTAAATAGGTAGTACTGAAATTTTTTTCTTCACTGGTAGCTAAATGTTTTTGTTGTGAGGTAACTAAAAACTTTCTGTCAGCCTTTCTCATCTCGACAAGAAGTTGTAGCGACAAAGCATATAAATCTAACATTTGGTCAATGCTATAAAACAAAAACTTTTCTTGCTTTTCAAGATTAGGGTCTGTACTCTGGCGCAGTGCATATATAGATTGCAAAACCTTTACCCTTATGTGTCTTCGTGTTAGCATGGTATGAAAGAACTTAAAAAATGATAGTTATTAAAATTTCTGTGACCAGAAATAGTACTTAGGCACTATTATGTAATGTGCTCAGCAAAGATACTACTTTTAAAAAACTGGTTAGGCTTTTTCTGCTTTTCTTGCATCAATTCTTGCCTGTGCAATATTCAAAGCAGCTTGGTGGGTTGTAATATCTTCCAGCTCAGCCTTATTTAAAATCTCTAGGGTGGTGGTATATATATTTTCTGTTTTGCGAATAATTTCTTGTCTGCCGTAGTTTTCAAGCTCAGCATATACATTAATAATCCCCCCAGCATTTATTAAAAAATCTGGGGCATAAACAATCCCTTTTTCTCTTAACATCTCTGCATGCTTATTCTCATCTGCCAATTGGTTATTTGCTGCACCTGCAATTATTTTGGCTTTTAACTGCCCTACAGTATTGTCATTTAAGGTAGCTCCTAAAGCACAAGGTGCATAGATATCCATCTGCTCACTGAATAGGTTATTACCGGTGTAAATCTCTACACCATAGGTATCTCTCACTTGCTCTAAACGCCCCTGGTTTATATCACTTATAAAAACCTTGGCCCCCTCGTTACTTAGGTGTTCTACCAAAGCTTCTCCTACATTACCAATTCCTTGAACGTACACTACTTTACCCTCCAAATCATCATTTCCAAAGGCATACTTTGCAGAGGCTTTCATACCCATAAAAGTACCATAGGCAGTAATTGGTGAAGGGTTTCCAGCCCCACCCATTTGCTCACTAATACCTGTAACATATGGAGTTACTGTTCTTACTAAATCCATATCACTGGTGGCCATACCAACATCTTCTGCTGTTATGTATCTTCCTCCTAAACTATGAACAAACTCACCAAATTTCAACATGAGTTGTGGTGTCTTTTGTGTTTTGGCATCTCCTATGATCACCGCTTTTCCTCCCCCTAGGTTTAACCCTGTAATTGCAGATTTGAAAGACATTCCTCTGGAGAGACGCAACACATCATTTAAAGCATCTTGCTCATTGTTATATTGCCACATTCTAGTTCCCCCAAGTGCAGGTCCTAGGGTGGTGTCATGAATACCAATTATTGCTTTTAATCCTGTATCTTTGTCGTTGCAAAAAACAATTTGCTCATGATCTTGAAAAGATAATTGGCCAAAAACTGGACTCATTTTTTTTATATCTTTAGCTGAAATAACTTCTGTTTTCATAGGTTTTATTTTTTCAAATCCTTAAAAAGGGATTGCAAAAATACTATATTACTATTCATATATCAAAGACATAAAGGTTAAAATGCGAATTTGTTAATAAATCCTCTTGCAGTGCATGAAAGAACTCCAGTACCTAAATAAATACCTACATAAATACAGAGGAAGATTATTATTGGGGCTTATCACCACTGTTATTGCCGCTGTTTTTAAATTGGCAATACCAATGAAAGTAGGAGACTCCATAACTATTGTAGAGCAAAAGATTAATGGTGAAATTACAGACATCGCAATAGTAGAGAACCAGTTACTAGTAAATATTCTTTTATTACTCGGGGCAACACTCCTTGCTGCAATATTTACTTTTGTAATGCGCCAAACCATTATTGTTGTTTCTAGAAAAGTAGAGTTTGATTTAAAGAATGAGGTATACCAGCACTACCAAAAATTATCCTTAGGTTTCTACAAACAAAATCGTACGGGAGATTTAATGAACCGTATAAGCGAGGATGTGGGTAAGGTAAGAATGTATATTGGCCCTGCTATTATGTATAGTACATCTACCATCACACTATTTATTGTTGTGATAAGTTATATGTTTTTATCTGATCCAGAACTAACACTGTATGCAATAGCACCATTGCCAATATTGTCTGTGATGATTTACAGACTTAGTATTGCCATCCATAAACGCTCTACGGTGGTTCAAGAATACTTATCAAAATTAACCACATTTACACAAGAGAGTTTCAGTGGTATTGGTGTAATAAAAGCCTATGGCATTGAGCCCAACACAACCCAAGAATTCGAGACACTTTCTCAAGCCAGTAAAGAAAAAAATATAGATTTAACCAAAGTACAGGCCTTATTTTTTCCTTTAATGATGCTTTTAATTGGGGCTAGTAATATTTTAGTAATATATATAGGTGGCTCTAAGTTTATAAGTGGCGAAATTAATGACTTTGGCACCATTGTTTCTTTTTTATTTTACGTAAACATGCTTACCTGGCCCGTGGCAATTGTAGGTTGGGTAACCTCTATGGTACAACAAGCAGAAGCATCTCAAAAAAGGATTAATGAGTTTTTAAAAACAGAACCATCAATTATAAACACCTCAAAAAAAGCAACGCCCATTAAAGGAGCTATTGCTTTTAAAAACGTAAGTTTTACCTATAATGACACAAATATTCAGGCATTAAAAAACATTTCTTTTACGGTACACCCTGGAGAAACAATTGCCATTTTAGGAAATACAGGATCTGGGAAATCTACCATTTTAGAACTCATAGCTCGTTTGTATGATACCCAGAAAAATACGCTATTTATAGACAACACCCCAATCAAAGAGTTGCATCTGCAAAGTTTGCGCAGCAGCATAGGTTTTGTTCCACAAGATGCTTTTTTATTTAGCGAAAGTATTAGCGAGAACATAAAATTTGGCAAAAAAGATGCAACAGACCAACAAGTAATTAATGCAGCAACCCTAGCGGCAGTGCATAAAAATATTGCAGGATTTACTAAGGGGTATCAAACCATATTAGGAGAACGAGGCATCACTCTAAGTGGAGGACAAAAGCAAAGAGTTTCTATAGCACGTGCTCTTATAAAAGATCCTGCTATTTTATTATTTGATGACTGCCTCTCTGCAGTAGACACAGAAACAGAGGAGGAAATACTTAGTAATTTGCATCGTATTTCTCAAAATAAAACAACCGTTATTGTGAGTCACAGAGTCTCCTCTGCCAAAAATGCTGATAAAATTATTATTCTAGAAGAAGGTAGTATTATCCAGCAAGGTACTCACAATGAACTGGTAAACATACCTGGATACTACAAAGAGTTGTACTTAAAACAACGTACCGAAAAAGAAATCTAACTTTAAGTTGCGGCTTTTATTTTTTTTTATGATTTTTGAGTATAAATAAATTTCAGAAATTATACAATTATGGGCGAGAAATACTCGATGGAGCAAGAAGAAATATTTAGCAAAGTAATGCGTGCTGGAAGACGCACTTATTTTTTTGACGTAAGAGCTACAAAAGCTGGTGACTACTATCTAACTATTACAGAGAGTAAAAAATTTACCAATGATGATGGTTCTTTCCATTACAAAAAACACAAAATTTATCTTTATAAGGAAGATTTTCATGAGTTTAAAGATAATCTTGAACAAATGATAGAGTATGTAATCAAAGAAAAAGGGGAAGAGGTAATTAGTGAACGCCACCGAAGTGATTATACAAAACCAGAGGACAAAGCACCACTGAGTGCTCAAGACTCAGACCTTAGTGAAGATACATCTACCAAAACAAATTTTACAGATTTAGATTTTGATGATATATAATCATTACAGTATTAAGTATTGATACAAAACCGACCTATAATTTTAGGTCGGTTTTTTTTATCCTCTTTTTTATAAGGCCAAAACGTTGTTGATTTTGTATTTTTACTAGGTAACGAAATAGAAACACCAATGAAAAAATATACTTTTTTAATAGTAGTATTCTTACTAGGGATCTCAAAAAATATCGCACAAGATTACCAAGTAGATCTTCCGTACTATCTTCCAACAGATGTTAGTTATAATCCATCTATTCCAACACCAAAAAGTAGCATAGGGCATCAAGTTGGAGATTGGCATATCACCCATGACAAGCTAGTGCAATATATGTATACTCTAGCCAGTAGTAGTGATAGAATTACCATAGAAAATAGAGGAACTACCTTTGAGGGGCGCCCACTTTTGCTGCTTACCATTACCTCTGCAGACAACCACTTAAACCTTGAAACTATTAGACAACAGCATCTTGAGTTAACTCAAAAAGAAGCTAGAGCAGTAAATATCAATAAAATGCCAATAGTTGTACAACAAGGCTTTTCTATACACGGTAATGAACCCAGCGGATCCAACGCAGCTCTAGCAGTTGCCTATTATCTAGCAGCAGCCCAAGGACCATCTATAGACACACTCCTTGACAACACTGTTATCTTATTTGACCCATCATACAACCCAGATGGGCTTCAGCGCTTTGCATATTGGGCCAATACAAATAAGAGTAAAAACATCAATCCAGACCCCAATGACAGAGAGTATAATGAGGTATGGCCAGGTGGGCGCACCAATCACTATTGGTTTGACATGAACCGAGATTGGTTGCCTGTACAATTACCAGAGAGTAGAGCGAGAATTGCAACGTTTTATAAATGGATGCCTAATATTTTGACAGACCACCATGAAATGGGAACCAATTCTAGTTTCTTTTTTCAACCCGGCATACCATCTAGAACACACCCATTAACACCTCAACAAAATCAAGACTTAACAGGAGAAATCGGCACCTATCACGCAAATGCTTTCGATAAAATTGGGAGCTTTTATTACTCCAAAGAAAGTTTTGATGATTTTTATTATGGTAAAGGATCTACCTTTCCAGATATCAATGGGAGTATCGGGATTTTGTTTGAACAGGCATCTTCCAGAGGCCATGCACAAGAGAGTGTAAACGGAATTTTAACCTTTCCATTCACCATTCGAAATCAATTTACAGCAGCACTCTCAACCCTAGAGGCAGCAGTTGCCATGCGTGAAAAAATACTAAGCTATCAACAGAGGTTTTACCAGCAAGCCTTCAAAGAATCAAAAGATGCTGGAGCAATTGTATTTGGGGATGAAAAAGATCCCTCTAAAGCCTATCATCTAGCAGAAATACTCATGCGCCAAAACATCCAAGTGCATAAAATAGCCAATGATTTTACCTTAAATGGAAAACACTATACAAAACAAAGTAGCTATGCTGTGCCAAAAAATCAAAGACAGTACAAGCTAATTAATGCCATGTTTGAAAAGAGAACTAAATTCAAAGACAGCCTCTTTTATGATGTTAGCGCATGGACTTTCCCCCTGGCATTTAACTTAGACTATAATGAGAATAGCTCCAGAAAAAATATTGGAGAAAAAATAGTTACCCTTTCAAAACCAGTTGCAAATACCCCAAAATACTCGGAATATGGATATCTAATGCAATGGCATGATTACTACACACCAAAAGCCTTACATATGCTTTTAAAAAAGGGAATACGAGCCAAAGTAGGCATGACACCTTTTAGCAATCAAGACAAGGATTATGATTATGGTACTATTTTAATTCCTGTTCAAAATCAAGAGCTATCACCCAAGGATATAGCAAAGGTTATAAAAGAAACAGCTGCACAAACAGGAGTTACAATCGATGCTGTAAATTCTGGTCAAACCCAAAAAGTAAATCTAGGGAGCAATCAATTTAAAGCCTTAAAGCTCCCAAAGGTAGCGATGCTTGTTGGTGATGGTATTAACCCTTATGATGCTGGAGAAATTTGGCATCTGTTTGACCAGCGCTATGATATGCATATCACAAAACTGGATACAAAAAACTTTGGCAGCGCAGATATCAGTAAATATTCAGATATTATAATGCCAGCAACCTCAGGAAACACTTTAGGCAAACAGGCTGTAAAAAAACTAAAAACGTGGGTAACTAATGGCGGAACCCTTATTGGGTACAAGAGTGCGGGCAAATGGTTAGATAAAAACGAGTTTCTCAAAATGAACTTCAAAACTAAAAAGGATACAGCAAACAATATAAGTTTTGAGCAGCGTGGAGATTATAGAGGTGCTCAATATATTGGAGGTGCAATTTTCCAAACAACACTAGACCGCTCCCACCCTATTGCCTTTGGGTACAAAAATAAAGAACTTCCCGTTTTTAGGAATACAGCACTATTTGTAGAGGCAGATAAAAACAGCTATAATAATCCCATAAAATATACGGCAAATCCTCTTCTTAGCGGTTATATATCTAAACCAAATTTAGAACTTTTAAAAAATACGGTGCCCTTCAAAAAAACAACTATTGGGCGCGGAAATGTACTCTATTTTACAGATAATACCAATTTTAGGGCCTTTTGGTATGGTACAAACAAACTACTGATGAATGCTATCTTTTTTGGCGATCAGATGTAATTTAAAATCTAGTATCAAACACCAACACCCCCACTGTTTAAAGAATAAATAAAGATTTAAATAAAACAAAAATGATTACAAAAATTATAGTACTTGGTATTTATGTTGCTATTCTATTTCTAATAGGAATTGTAGCCTCTGGTAGAGTAAAGAGTATGAGTGATTATTATCTGGGAGGTAAAAAAATGGGGTTTTGGGCTGTTGCATTTTCAGCCAGAGCGACAGGAGAATCTGGATGGCTTCTAATAGGCCTAACAGGTATGGGAGCTATTGCTGGATATTCTGGATATTGGGTAGTAGCCGGTGAGCTACTAGGTGTTTTTATCTCTTGGCAGTTTATGGCCAAAAGGTTTAAGAAAATGTCAGACAATTACAAGGCAATCACCATACCAGACTACTTGCAGAGCCACTTTAAATCCTCTACCAATACCCTGCGAATAATTGCTGCCTCTGTACTGGTGGTTTTTGTAGTTATTTATGTTGCCTCACAAATGGACGTAACGGGTATTGCTTTTGAGTCTATGCTGGGTATAGACTACCGTATTGGAGTGCTTGTTGGCTTTGGTATTGTACTTGTATATATTTTTATAGGAGGTTTTGTAGCAGCAGTTTGGTCTGACATGTTCCAGGGTATTTTAATGTTTTTTGGGTTAGTATTACTCCCTATTGTGGTGTGGTTCTCTATGGATCATGGAGCTGGAATTACCCAAGGTCTTAATGCTATAGACCCTACTTTAACCCAAATAATGGGTAGAAGTGATGATGGCTTGATGAACGTATTTACCATACTAGGTTTTTCAATGATTGGGCTGGGTTTTTTAGGATCACCACAAGTATATGTTCGTTTTATGTCTATTAAAAGCGAACATGAAATAGATAAAGGTAAATGGGTGGCGCTGCTTTTCACGCTTTTAACAGATGCCGCTGCAGTTACCATTGGTATATTAGCTAGAATTTACTTTACAGAGCAAGGACAAGATCCTGAGGCTATATTAGGTACTGGAGGGGAAGATGTACTAAGTATGATAACCAATGAATTTTTGCCAACAATTTTAGTTGCTATTTTTATTGCCATTGTGCTTTCAGCCATCATGTCTACTATAGACTCATTACTCATACTAGCCTCAAGTGCTGTTACTAGAGATTTTTATCAAAAAATATTTAGACCAGATTTAAAAGATGAAGACCTAGCAAATTTCTCTAGAGGGATAACCATAGCAATGGCAATGGTCGCACTTGGTATTGCTATACTACTATATAATCTATATCCAGACAGACAAATCTTTTGGATTATGATTTTTGGGTGGTCTGGAATTGCAGCTACCTTTTGTCCAGTTATTATACTATCATTATTTTGGAAAGGATACTCAGAAAAAGGTGCTATAGCCTCAATGATTACTGGATTTCTATCTGTTATATTCTTCAAATTTGTGGTTTCCCAGATGCAAACAATTGGACCTTATTTTAAAGAATTGGATGTGCTTGCTCCTTCCTTTTTACTGGCTATGATAGTTGGGTATGTTTTTTCTAAGCTATTTCCGCCAAAATAAAATATAAAAAAAGTCTTCATTTTCATGAAGACTCTTTTTGGGTGGAAGACCGGGTTCGAACCGGCGACCTCTGGTACCACAAACCAGCGCTCTAACCAACTGAGCTACAACCACCATGTAGCGCTCCTTTTAAGGAGTTAGCAATATCGCTAAAATATTAAATACTATAGCGGGTGCAAAGATAGAATATTAGAATTCTATCTGCAATTAAAAAAATAAAAAAATTAGTGATTTCTCTATACTAAACTAGCCCTGAGCTAGTAACAATACTTACTTTAGATTTATATTAAATCAAAAATAGAATCTACTGCTAAATACCGCTCTTTAGTATAGCCCTCAGCGGCATGAACCCCAACAAGTCTTCCAAGGTTTCTATCACGGTACTCCATACTGTCTGTAGCATTTTTTGTAGCAATGGGAGTCATTGGCTCTGTGCTCTTGGGATCAAAGAACTGACTTTTATAGGCGTGCACAGCTTTTAACTTTAACTCTTGGTACCCGGTGATATCCACTACAAAATCTGGAATTAAGTCTTTCCATTGTATGTAATGATATACTTGTTTTGGCCTCCAAGGATCTTGAATCTCTCCATTTTCCTTGGTTTCTATCTTTATTAAACCACTTAAAAAACAAGCATTACTTGCAAGGTCGCTTCCCTTGGGATGATCTATATGTCTATCATCTACTGCGTTACAAAGGACAATCTCTGGCTTGTATTTTCTTAGAAAATGAATTACTTTTAATTGAGACTGAGCATCGTTTTGAAAAAAACCGTCTGCTAGGGCTAAATTATGCCTAACTGAAACCCCTAAAACTTTGGCAGCTGCTGCTGCTTCTTGATCTCTAATTTCTGCGCTACCTCGTGTTCCTAACTCTCCCCTTGTAAGGTCTAAAATACCAACTTTTTTTCCTTTGGCTATCTCTTTTGCAATGGTACCGGCGCAACTCATCTCTACATCATCTGGATGTGCACCTATTGCTAATATATCTAGTTTCATAATAAATAGTATTTATGTAATTAATCCCTCTTATTTGTTAGTGATTCAAAGGCCTGTGTGAGGTCAGCAAGTAAATCTGCCTTCTCTTCTATACCTACAGAAAAACGAAGTAAACCGTCTGCTATCCCTTGATGGGCTCTTTCTTGAGGACTCAATAAGGCGTGGCTGGTATGACTTGGAGATAAAATAGTAGACTCTACCCCAGCCAGACTCATAGATTGTTTTACAAGCTTTAATTGTTTCATAAATTTGTTTGGGTCAAGAGGCGCAATTAATTCAAAAGATAGCATACCAGAATATCCATTCATCTGCTTTTTTGCCAAGAGGTAATCTGGATGGCTTTTTAATCCTGGGTAATACACCTTGGCCACCAAAGGATGTTTTTCTAACCATTTGGCTATTTTTCTAGCCGTTTTATTTTGAGCCTTTACTCTGAGAGCCATAGTCTTTAAACTTCTCTCCAAAAGCCAAACGGTATAATCACTTAAACTGCCCCCTATGTTTTTTGAAATATTCCAGATTACATCCATGTGGCTGGTAGATGCGGCAACAGCTCCAGCACAAATATCACTATGACCCCCCATATACTTTGTTGCGCTATGAATCATAATATCTATGCCAAAATCTGCGGGAGTTTGATTAATTGGGGAAGCAAAGGTGTTGTCTACCATTGAAACCAAGGAATGTTTTTTTGCAAGACGTGCAATAATTTCCAGGTCTGTAATTTTCATTAGTGGGTTGCTTGGCGTTTCTACATAAATAACCTTGGTATTTGCTTTAATGGCCTTTGTAAAATCTTTTTCAGTAAAACCTTCTGCAAAGGTATACTCTATACCAAATTTATGAAATTCTTCAACCACAAAATTATAAGTTCCTCCATAGAGTGTTTGGGGAAATACAACATGATCTCCCTTATGTAAAAAAGCCAACAAACAATGACTAACAGCGGCCATACCGCTACTAAAAATCATACCCGCCTCACTTTTTTCAAGCGCTGCTATCTTTTTGCCTAAGCCTTCTTGATTGGGTGTATTAAAGTAGCGAGGGTATCTCTTTACATCAACCCCATCATATTGGTATGAGCTTGAGAGAAACAAAGGAGAAACTGCACCCTGAAACTGGGTATCTTTAACCTCACCCACATGAGTGCAAATAGTATTAATGCCTATATTTTTTCTTTTCATAAAACAAAAAAATTAGACCTCTAAGGTATTAAAACCTTTCAAGGTTTGCTATATTTATAACATGAAATTATTGTTAAAAAACATTGCAGTGCTACTTCAAATTAGGCCCATTACTACACAAAAAGTGAGTGGCCCTCAGATGAAAGAGCTTCCCAAACTACAGGATGCATGGTTATTGCTAGAGGATGATGTAATTCACAGCTATGGGCAGATGAGCGAAATGCCAGATTTTAAGGACCTCAAAACACTTGATTGTACAGGTAAAATAGTCTTGCCCTCTTGGTGTGACAGCCATACTCACCTTGTATATGCAGGCAATAGAGAGCAGGAATTTGTGGATAGAATTAATGGCCTTAGCTATCAGGAAATTGCAGCTAGTGGTGGAGGCATTATCAACTCTGCAATAAAACTACAGGCAACACCCCAAGCAGAATTATTTGCCCAATCCGAAAAAAGACTACAAGAAGTCATACAACAAGGTACTGGAGCCATAGAAATTAAAAGTGGCTATGGACTCACCACAGATGCAGAAATAAAAATGCTACGGGTGGCAAAAAAACTAGGAGAAAAATACAACATAACAGTAAAGACAACTTTTCTGGGAGCACATGCCATACCTCCAGCATATACTAACAATAAAGAAGGTTATCTAGATTTGGTTTGTGGAGAAATGATGGAGCAAATTGCCAATGAAAATCTAGCAGATTATGTAGATGTATTTTGTGAACAAGGTTATTTCACTGTTGCAGACACCCATAGAGTATTACAAGCAGGTACAAAACACGGTTTAATAGCAAAAACCCATGTAAATCAATTTACAGCAATTGGTGGAGTTGCTGCTAGTGTCGAGCATCAGGCCCTTAGTGTTGATCACCTAGAGGTGTTAACCAAAGAAGACATTACAGCGCTTAAAGAAAGCCAAACAATGCCAGTAGCACTGCCTCTATGCTCTTATTTTTTAAGCATACCCTACACCCCTGGTAGAGATATCATTGATGCTGGACTCCCCCTAGCACTAGCTTCAGATTACAATCCGGGATCATCTCCAAGTGGTAACATGAATTTAGCAGTAGCCACAGCGTGTATAAAAATGAAACTTAGCCCAGAAGAGGCAATTAATGCAGCCACAATCAATGGCGCCTATGCCATGGGGCTCAGTGGGTCTTGTGGTAGTATTACAGTGGGTAAAAAAGCTAATTTAATTATCACCAAACAAATACCTAGTTATGGCTACCTGCCGTATGCCTTTGGAAGTACTAATATAGACCAAGTAATTTTAAACGGTACACTGGTATGAGCCTTCAATTTTACACATCAGAAGATTTAAAAAAACACACTTCAAAAAGACAAGGTGAAGAAAAATTTGGAGATGCAGTTGGCCTTGTAAATTCTTGGCAAGCCCTTGAAAAAAGCAATGCCAAATATGCTATTTTGGGTATCCCAGAGGATGTTGGTGTTCGTGCCAATATGGGCAGAACTGGAGCTGCCAAAGCCTGGAATAGTTGCCTCTCTGCGCTTTGTAATATACAATCAAACTCCTACACAAATCCAAATAACACCATTATTTTGGGGGAGATAGATTGTAAAGCTCAGCAAGAGGGCGCTTGTAAACTAGACACAAAAGATCCTGATTACCTTGCTAAAATTGGAAGTTTGGTAGAACAAATTGACACCAAAGTAAGTGCTGTAATTACAAAGGTTATTTCAGCAAATAAGATTCCTGTTATTATTGGCGGTGGCCATAACAATAGCTTCGGAAATATCAAAGGGACGGCTACTGCTTTAAACCAGGCAATACACTGTATAAATCTTGATCCACACACAGACTTTAGAGCACTTGAACACAGGCATAGCGGAAACGGTTTTAGGTACGCAATGCAAGAAGGCTACTTGGAAAAATACTATGTTTTAGGGTTGCATAAAAACTACACCTCAAACAAAGTGTTTGACAAAATGAATTCCCTGAAAGAAAAAATTAAATATTCATTTTTTGAGGATTACGTGACCGGAACTCCCTTTAAACAAATGCTAGAAGAGGCAAAAAACTTTTGCACAGATAAACCCTTTGGTCTAGAACTGGATATGGATGCTATACAACAAATGGGAAGCAGCGCCATAAGCCCCTGTGGGTTTTCACTATTGCAAGCCAGAGCATATGTAAGTTATTTTTCTGGACTTAAAAACTGCCAATACATACACATATGTGAAGGAGCACCCTTACATGAGCTTCATTACAATCAAGTAGCCAAAGCTATCTCATATTTGGTAAGTGATGTGATTTCTAAAGCATAAAAAAGCTGCATGAAAACAACATACAGCTTAAGATTTTAATTACATACCACTAGGCAGTGACTGAGTACATTTTTTCTCTTTGCTGTTTAATTTTTGGATCATTCATGTACTCATCAAAAGTCATGTAACGATCTATTACCCCATTGGGTGTTAACTCTACAACTCTAGTACCAACTGTTTGAGCAAACTCATGATCGTGAGTGGTAAGCATAACGGTTCCTTTAAAGTTTGTGAGTGAATTATTAAAGGCAGTAATAGACTCTAAATCTAAATGATTGGTAGGTTCATCGAGCATTAAAACATTGGCACGCACCATCATCATTCTACTTAGCATACAGCGAACTTTTTCTCCTCCAGAGAGTACATTACATTTTTTTAAAGCTTCCTCACCACTAAAAATCATCTTTCCTAAAAATCCTCTAATGTGTACCTCTTCTCTTTCTTCTTCTGTTTTTGCCCACTGACGTAACCAATCCACAAGGTTCATTTCCTTACTCTCAAAAAAGTGATGGTTGTCCAAGGGCAAGTAACTTTGATTGGTTGTAACTCCCCATTGATAATCTCCAGAATCTTGCTTGATCTTACCATTAATGATTTGATAAAAAGCAGTGGTTGCTCTTGAGTCTTTTGAGTAAACAACTATCTTATCTCCTTTAGAAAGGTTTAAATGAATATTTTTAAAAAGCACCTCACCATCAAGGGTAGCTGAGAGGTTTTCTATGTTTAAAATTTGATCTCCTGCTTCACGTTCACGATCAAAAATTATAGCTGGATACCTTCTACTTGATGGCTTTATGTCTGCCACATCAAGCTTTTCAATCATTTTTTTTCTACTTGTAGCTTGCTTTGACTTGGCTACATTGGCAGAAAAACGACGAATAAAGTCCTCTAATTCTTTTTTCTTATCCTCAGCCTTTTTATTTTGCTGAGAACGTTGGCGTGCCGCTAATTGACTACTTTCATACCAAAAAGTATAATTTCCACTAAAGTGATTTATTTTACCAAAATCAATATCACTAATATGTGTACATACAGCATCTAAAAAATGACGGTCATGAGACACAACAATAACGCAGGCATCATAATTGGCTAAAAAATGTTCTAGCCATGAAATTGTTTCATAATCTAAATCATTGGTTGGCTCATCCATGATCAAAACATCTGGTGATCCAAAAAGGGCCTGTGCTAATAATACCCTAACTTTTTGTTTCCCATCTATATCTGCCATAAGGCTGTAGTGCAAACTCTCGTCAATGCCAAGGTTTGATAACAATGCCGCTGCGTTACTATCTGCATTCCAACCATCCATCTCCTCGAAAAGCACTTGTAACTCTCCTATTTTTTCTGCATTTTCATCTGTGTAGTCTGCATACAAGGCATCTATTTCACTTTTTATTTTAAACAAATCTTTGTTACCACGAACTACCGTTTCCAGGACTGGAAACTCATCATAGGCATTATGGTTTTGCTCTAGGACAGACATTCTTTTTCCACCCTGCAGGTGAACATGACCAGAGGTTGGTTCTTGCTTTCCGGAAATAATTTTGAGTAAGGTAGATTTACCAGCGCCATTAGCGCCAATAATACCATAACAATTTCCTGCAACGAATTTTGTATTTACTTCATCAAAAAGTACTCTTTTACCAAATTGTACCGAAAGATTAGAAACTGAAAGCATACTTTATAATGTGTTAAATTTTGCGGCAAAAATAGCCAATAATAGCGTATTATATAAACATTCGTGTTTTTAAATTTGTTTTAACTACATATTAACAAGCAACCTTGCAGTAGAGTTCTATATTTGTTAGATAAAGACCATTTAAATTGATTAGATATTTAGTCATCTTAGCCACTTTTTACTGTTTCTTATCTTGTAACCAAAAAGATAACAATGGTACTATCACTTATTTAGGGGGGCAAATCATTAATCCAAAATTAGATTATGTGCTGCTTAGTCATCAAGATAAAAAAATTGACACTATTGCACTAAATGCAAATGGAAGCTTTGATTTCCAGTGTGAAAATCTTCAAACAAATCTTTACATTGTCAAACATGGAGAGCTACAATACATTTTTATAGAGCCGGGAGATAGCATTATGTTTAGGCTAAACACAGTTGGTTTTGATGAATCTTTAGCATTTAGTGGACGCGGGGCAGAAAAAAATAATTTTTTGATGAATTTGTTTTTGCAAAACGAAGAAGAAGATAAAAGATTGCCAGAGCTTTATAAATTAAACCCAGAAGCATTTGAAAAAGAAATTAACCATACAAAAAAGGCATTATTAGAAGAATTAAATGAGTTTATTGTTTCAGATACACCTAGTGAGGCATTTATACAAATTGCCCAAGCAAACATAAACTACAATTATTACTCCAGAAAGGAGCTGTATGTATCCTCAAAAAAAATTACCAGCCATGATCTTGAAATCCAATATCCTGAGAATTTCTACACCTATAGAGACAGTATAAAACTCAACAACGATGCTTTAAAAAACTACTATACCTATTATCAATTTATCAATAGATATTTAGATAACCTCTCACATGACAGCCACAAAAAGCAAGCCCCTTTTTTTAACAAAGTATCTTACAACCACCAAACACAAAAATTAAGGCTCATTGACAGTTTAATTACCAATACCCAACTACATGATAATCTTCTTCAAAATAACGTCAAAAAGTATTTAGTGCATGCAGATGATCCAAAAAAAGAACATGATTTGGTGGCTTTGTATAAAGAGCTAGACCATGACCAGAAACATCAAAAAGAGATAGAAAGATACGCACACAATACTTCAAAAATAAATGCAGGTGAACTCATACCAAATTTAGCGCTATTAACAGATAGTAAAGAGACAATATCCATTCAAAAAATCAATGACTCTAAAACCGTCTTCTTTTTCTGGAATAGTGAGTCTGTAAAACATTACAAAGAGATTCATGGTCGCATTGAAGAATTAAAAAGTAAATACCCAGAATACGATTTTGTTGGCATTAACACCGGTACAGATTTTGCTGCTTGGCATCAAACAGTTATCAGCTCTGGATACAACCAAGAAAATGAGTATCAACTAAAAAACAGCACCGCCGCAAAAAATGCCTTGTTTATTAATTCTGCAAACAAAGCAATGATTGTAGATAAAGGCGGTATTATTTTAGAAGGAAATTCAAATCTGTTTAATCAGAACTTCGAAACTTTATTACTGGGACATTTAAATCAGAAATAACTATTAGTTCCCTTTATTGTAATCTTCTAAAAACTTTGCTAGGCCAATATCTGTTAGCGGATGCTTAACAAGTCCCTCAATACAAGATAAAGGTCCTGTCATCACATCCGCACCTATTTTTGCGCAATCAAGTACATGCATGGTATGTCTTACAGAAGCAGCAAGAATTTGGGTTTCAAACCCATAATTATCATAAATAAGTCTAATTTCTGCTATTAAATTAAGACCATCTGTAGATATATCATCAAGTCTTCCAATAAATGGAGATACATACGTTGCACCTGCCTTTGCAGCCAATAAAGCCTGCCCAGATGAGAATACTAAGGTACAATTGGTTTTTATACCTCTGTCGCTAAAGTATTTAATAGCCTTAATTCCATCTTTAATCATTGGAACTTTAACTACAATTTGCTCATGAAGTTTTGCTAATGCCTCCCCTTCTTTTATCATAGCGTGGTAATCTGTAGCAATTACCTCAGCAGACACATCTCCATCAACCAAAGAACATATGTCTTTATAATGCTGTAATATAGTATCCTGACCTGTAATACCCTCTTTAGCCATTAGAGATGGGTTTGTGGTAACACCATCCAAAACACCTAGGCTTTGTGCTTCTTTAATTTGTTCTAAATTAGCAGTATCTATAAAAAATTTCATAAAATATAATTTTAAATTTAAGTAAAAACGCACATCACAAGCAATCACATTGTTTTCATAAATATAATGAAATACTAATTACAATGTAAAAGAGAATGGATTTTAAAAACTACCTAATTAGCTTTTTATATTTGATACGTTTGGGCATTAAATCACCTCCCAAACGTTTTTTCTTGTTGGCCTCATATTCACTAAAACCACCTTCAAAGAAATAAACTTGACTATCTCCTTCAAAGGCAAGTATGTGAGTGCAAATCCTGTCTAAAAACCAGCGGTCATGACTTATTACTACCGCACAACCAGCAAAATTCTCAAGACCTTCCTCTAAGGCTCTTAAAGTATTTACGTCCAAATCATTGGTAGGCTCATCAAGTAAAAGCACATTACCTTCTTCCTTTAATGTCATGGCAAGGTGTAATCTGTTTCGTTCTCCACCAGAGAGAAGTGAGACCTTTTTATTTTGCTCACTTCCTGAGAAATTGAATCTACTGAGATAGGCTCTAGAATTTACTTCTTTGCCACCCATAAGTACTAATTCTTGTTCATCGCTAAAATTTTGCCAGATAGATTTGTCTTGATCTATGTTAGAATGTGCTTGATCTACGTAAGAGACCTTTGCTGTTTCACCAATAGTAAAAGACCCTTTATCAGGAGCCTGCTCTCCCATTATCATTCTAAATATGGTTGTTTTACCTGCTCCGTTTGGCCCAATGACTCCAACAATACCTGCCTGGGGTAAATTAAAATTTAAATCTTCATAGAGTAATTTATCTCCATAAGCCTTACTAACACCAGTAGCCTCAATAACATTGGTTCCTAGACGAGGGCCGTTTGGAATGTAGATTTCAAGTTTTTCGTCAAGTTGTTTTTGATCTTGACTCATTAACTTATCATAATTATTAAGACGGGCTTTTTGTTTTGTTTGTCTTCCTTTGGCACCTTGGCGAACCCATTCCAATTCTCTTTCTAGTGTTTTTTGACGCTTACTGGCTGTTTTACTTTCTTGGGCCATGCGCTTAGATTTTTGATCAAGCCAAGAAGAGTAGTTTCCTTTCCAAGGAATTCCCTCACCTCTATCTAGTTCAAGGATCCATCCGGCAACGTTATCTAGGAAATACCGATCATGGGTAACGGCTATAACCGTACCCTTATACTGCGCCAAATGGTGTTCCAACCAATGTACACTTTCTGCATCTAAGTGGTTGGTAGGTTCATCTAAAAGTAATACATCTGGTTGTTGTAACAGCAACCTACAAAGGGCTACACGCCTGCGTTCACCACCAGATAGTATGCCAATTTTTTTATCTCCCTGAGGTGTTCTTAGGGCGTCCATAGCTATTTCTAATTTGGTCTCTAACTCCCAAGCATTACTTGCATCAATTTGATCTTGTAATATAGCTTGACGCGCCATGAGTTTATCCATTTTATCTGCATCACTGTAAACTTCCTCTAAACCAAATTGGTCATTAATTTTATTGTACTCATCTAAAATGGCTACTGTCTGTGCAGCACCCTCTTTCACAATCTCTAGCACAGTCTTCTCTGGATCTAATTGAGGCTCTTGCTCTAAATAACCAACGGTATATCCTGGAGAAAAAACAACATCACCTTGGTAATTTTTATCTACACCTGCAATAATTTTTAGCAAGGTAGATTTACCACTACCGTTTAATCCTAGGATTCCAATTTTGGCTCCATAAAAAAAGCTTAGGTATATATTTTTTAGTACTGGTGTTTGTGCGTTTTGGAAAGACTTTGTCAATCCAGACATTGAGAAAATTACTTTTTTATCGTCAGCCATTATTGATAATTAATAGTTACTATTTTTTTTATATCGGGTTTGTTACATCCTGCCTTTTAATGCATTAAACACCCAGGCAATGGCAAAAAAACCAATTCCTACACAGGCAAAACCCCAGCCGGCAACATCATCATACTTAAAGGCTCCAAGTGCAATAAGTGTTAGTCCTACAATAATCATTATTAAAGTAGCGTATCCCAAAACAGTATTTTTATTCATCATAGTTTGTAGGTTTTAGCAATTCTCGAGCTTGAAATGTAGGTATTATTTGGCTTGTTTGCAACAATTACCATACAAGGGGGTTTTTTAAAATTAAAAAGAACATATTTCTGAAATTTAAAAACAAAAACGCATCTTAAGATTTCGGACTTTTAAAAAAACCAACACTGTGGTAAGTATATATGGCAAATATCGTGAATTTAAAATAGTTTTGCCATATTGATAATAGTATAGTTTCGTATTTTTACACGTATAAAATAATACTATGGACCTTAGCTTCAATAAAAACGAAGATCATAATAAGTTACTTCTTTCAGATTTACGCAAACGTTTTGCAAAAGTAAAACTTGGAGGTGGCCAAAACCGCATTAACAAACATCATGCTAAAGGAAAAATGACTGCACGAGAACGCATCGATTATCTTTTAGATGACAAAAAGAAATCTATAGAAATAGGGGCCTTTGCTGGGGATCAAATGTACCAAGAACATGGTGGTTGCCCTAGTGGCGGTGTGGTTGTTAAAATTGGTTACATCATGGGTAAACAGTGTATTGTTGTTGCCAATGACGCTACAGTAAAAGCAGGAGCTTGGTTTCCAATTACCGGAAAGAAAAATTTGCGTGCACAAGAAATTTCTATAGAAAATAAACTTCCTATTATCTACCTTGTAGATAGTGCTGGGGTATATCTGCCAATGCAAGATGAAATATTTCCAGACAAAGAACACTTTGGACGTATTTTTAGAAATAACGCTGTGATGAGTAGCATGGGTATTACTCAAATTTCTGCTGTTATGGGTAGTTGTGTTGCCGGTGGAGCCTATCTACCAATTATGAGTGATGAGGCCATCATTGTAGATAAAACTGGTAGTATTTTCTTAGCGGGCAGCTATCTAGTAAAAGCTGCCATTGGCGAGAGTATAGATAACCAGACATTAGGCGGAGCCACTACACATTGCGAAATAAGCGGAGTTACAGATTACAAGGCAACAGACGATAAAGATGCCCTAGATAAAATAAAAAATATTGTTTCTAAAATTGGTGATTTTGAGACTGCAGGGTACAACAGAGAAAAGCCCTCTAAGCCAGCAAAAGATCCTGAAGAAATATACGGATTTCTCCCAAAATCTAGAGCAGAACAGTATGATATGCAGGCCATTATTGATAGATTGGTAGACAACAGTGAGTTTGAAGAATATAAAAAAGGATATGGTCAAACTATTATCACTGGATATGCCAGAATAGATGGTTGGGCTGTAGGTATTATAGCCAATCAACGCACCCTGGTGAAAACCAAAAGTGGTGAGATGCAATTTGGAGGTGTGATCTACAGTGACAGCGCAGATAAAGCCACGCGTTTTATTGCCAATTGTAACCAGAAAAAAATTCCACTAGTTTTTCTTCAAGATGTTACAGGATTCATGGTAGGCAGCAAAAGTGAACATGGAGGTATCATAAAAGATGGTGCAAAAATGGTAAATGCTGTAAGTAATAGTGTGGTACCAAAATTTACGATTATTATTGGAAACAGCTACGGTGCAGGAAATTACGCTATGTGTGGTAAAGCCTATGACCCAAGATTAATTGCCGCATGGCCAAGTGCAAATCTTGCAGTGATGAGCGGAAATAGTGCTGCTAAAGTACTACTGCAAATAGAAACTGCTTCCCTAAAAAAACAGGGAAAGAAAATATCTGAGAAGGAAGAAAAAGAGCTGTATGATACTATTAAAGCCAGATATGACAATCAAATATCTCCTTATTATGCTGCTGCCCGTATCTGGACAGATGGGGTTATAGACCCACTACAGACAAGAACTTGGATATCTGTAGGTATTGAAGCGGCAAACCACGCCCCTATCGAAAAGCAATTTAATTTGGGAGTGATCCAAGTATAATTTCCCTACCAAGCTATGGCTTTAATGGCCTTTTGCCTGCCATTGACATACCTAAACCCACTAGGGCCCCAGTAACCAGCTTCCTCAAGCATGATTCTGATGTCTTTATCCCACTGCGAGATGGTAACAGTGGTGTTGAGTTCAATGGCGTACACTGTATTTTCATGTAGAGGGTAATCACCATTCACAGGTACTCCTTGTTGGCTATCCCACATGCCCAAGGTTGTTCCAGAACTGTGTCCATAAGTACCCAGGGGATGCGTGTAGATTGAGGGTCTTAATCCCTTATCTCTAGCCTTTTTTAAAGACATGGCAAGTATTTGGTTTCCTGTGCGTCCTGTCTTAAAATTACTAGTGAAGATGTCCTGTACCTGATTTCCCTTTGCAAAGGCATTGGCAAGGAAACTTGGCACTTGGGTTTCTCCTGATTTTAAAACATATGCATGTCTTTGACAATCTGTATTTAAAGAGATATAAGTAATTCCAAAATCACAATGCAATAAATCACCAGGAAGAACTGTCTTTTGTTTTTCGCCTTTTGTGAATGAATAGATATGGCTTTGTAAGGCTTCGTTATTTCTTTGTATATCGATAGTTGGATGAAACCATGTCTCTAAACCCAAAGAGGTAACCTTCTGCCTGAGCCACCAAACAATATCATCTGTAGTGGTTTTACCAGGAGTTATTACCTCAGCGCTAAATGCCTGGTCAATAATAGCGCTTGTAATGTCAACCAACTGGTTGTAAAGAAGCATTTCTTTGGCTGTTCTAGTTTCTATCCAACCAATTGCAAGTTTCTCTGCAGAAACTATTTTTTCTTCCAAATCACTTGGCAGCGCCTCCATAAGTTCTTGGTAATCTGTATGCACTAAACCATCTGCGATACCAAAATGTTTTGATGTGTTTATTCCAATTTTCTTAACAGGACGCTCCTTAATGATTTCTACCAAACGCTCCCATTGATTGGGTTGTTTTTCTTTATCCCAAGAAGAAGTAATGTTGGCACCTACATCATACCTGGCAACGGCAAGACGCTCTAGTGTATTTTGTGCTTTATTTCTATAAAAAACTAAAATGGTTCTTCTGCGTGCATTTAGCCAAGTTGCAGGAAGCATTGTACGCATCACAGGATCTTCGTTGTATTCTCTAGCAATCACAAGCCACATATCAATACCGGTGTCATCCATTAATTTTGGAAGAAGAGTATCAAATCTATCTTTTATAATTTCGTCACGCAGGGTAGCCCTATCTCGCTGTGGTAGAATTTGTGAATAGGCCACAGATACTGTTGCCAAAGACAAAATAAAAGAAAAAAGCAAAAGAGAAGAAATATGTTTCATGGGTCAAGTATTTATTTTAAAAATACTATAAAACTACATTACACGTGATGCTAGAAGCATTTTAATTGTAGCCTTTTATTAAGTCTTTAATATTGTTGCGCTTTATTTTACCTGTTTCTGTTACCGGAAATTTAGAAAGCGTAAATATTTTTTTGGGCCTATGGTAGGATTCTAACTCAGAGATAACATTGCGGTACTCTGCTACCTGTTTGGGGTCCTCCAGTTCTAGAACTAAAATAAGCTGCTCACCCAATGCCTGGTCTTGCAAGGAGGAAACAATAAATGGAACTTTTATAAAATCACGTAGTAGTTGTTCAATTTTTTCTGGATGTAATTTAATTCCTCCACTATTAATTACATTGTCTACCCTGCCTAACCATTCAAAACTTTTTGAATCATGGAGGGTAACAACATCATTTGTAACAAGATGTGAGCTTCCTAAATTAGGAGCATCAATAATAAGGCAACCTCTGTGGTCTACATCAAAACTAACATTAGGTAAAGCTGTGTATGTATTGGTTTTATTTTCTCCATTTACCGGTCTTAGAGCAACATGTGTGATGGTTTCTGTCATGCCATAAGAAGCAAATACCTGTGTTGTTTTGGTTTGCAGTTTAGCTTCTAAATCTGGGTCTATGACACCACCACCAATAATGAGTTTTTTAATTTTGTCCAGTGCGTTTAAAGTATGGTATACTTGGTATGGAACCATAGCAGCAAAATCATAGGTATTATCATATTGGGTGATAGCATCCTTTTCTGGGGCCACTACATGCAAATCCCATCCCATGGTCAGGGCTCTTACTAACATCATTTTTCCTGCAATATATTTTGCTGACAAGCAAAGTAGTGCTGTGTTATTTGCACCTAGGTTAAAATACATTCCTGTAGCAAAAGCGCTTTGGACCATATCTGTTTTCAGCAATTTAATTTTTTTTGGAACACCTGTAGAGCCTGAGGTTTTAACTTTAACATGTGGTTTATCATTAAACCATTTTACAATAAATTTTGCAATTGCAACTTCATGCAAGGCTCCATTTTCCTTGAGCTGCTTGGCAAACAAAACAATCTCCTGAGAGGTTTCAAACTCAAGGCCATTAAATTTAAATGAAGGATGTAATTTTTGCAATGGTTCCAAAATAATGTATTTGTAATAGATATATCTGAAGGTTAGTTACACTAAAAATTTAAATATACTAAATACCCTTTGTACTAACTTTCCCAAAGAGTTTTTGACTCCAGTTATTCCAATTGTATTTTCTTGATAAGATTAATAAAATTATAGGATATAAAACCAAAACAGGTAAAATAACGTCTATTACAGTACTTGTACCTGCCTGTGTTGCAGTATATTTAAAAGCGGCATCTGTTTGCAGTGCAGACCAATCTGAGGTAACTATGGTCGCTGCCAATAGGTTGTTTCCAAAATGAAAACCTAAGGCAAGTTCTATACCATCATCCATTAAAGTCATAATACCTAACAATAATCCAGTACCAATATAAAATACCATAATCGTGTAGCCCATCTCTGCTACCTCAGGGTTGGCGCTATGAAAAACACCAAACAAAATCGAGGTAATCAATAATGGCATCCATCTATTTTTAAGCAGCACTCCTAAATGTTGCATCATATACCCCCTAAAAAGATATTCTTCAAGACCAATTTGAAACGGAAATAATAAAAGACTAATCACTATTAATATTCCAAATTTTACAGGATCAAGCTGCAGCACTACCTCTGAAGGATCATTATAGAAAGAAATGCCAAAAGAGACTAGGGTAATAAGTACAATAAGAGAAAAAGAAAAAAATACGCGAGACCAATCTACTTTTTTTCTGGATGTAGTGAGAGAAAGTATGCTTCGTTGGTGTAGTTTTTTAACAAGCAAAAATAATAGACCCAATAAAAAAGCAAAGGGTAGTAAATTAAATGCCAACCAAAAATTTTTGCTAGGTAATAACTCTAAAAGCTTTTGTTGTTCTTGAGCTAGATCAATACCGTCGCTAAAAAATAAAAAAAATACTAGGCTATATATAAATAAACCTGCGGTTAAAATAAAGGTAAGAATAAACATCCACGGCTCGTTTTTACCCCTGTAAGCTTGCTGTATATAATTCATAAACTAAAATTCCATTTTTTACTTGGGTTATAAAAAAGTGATCCTTTTGTTATTTGTAATCCAGAAGCAATATTATTTGTATACAAACTTCCTGTACCTAAACCCTGAGGCAATGTACTATTTTTTGTAAAGGTATACTGCGAAATTGCATTTAATCCTACATTACTCTCCAGTGCAGAGGTCACCCACCACCTCACATCATTTGCCTGAGATAACGCTATCCAGGAGTCACTCCCTTTAAAACCACCTATAAAACTTGGTTTTAAAATTATGTACTGAGGGTTAATGTGTTGAAGTAACTTCTCTTTATTTTTCTCAGAAAACACACCTATCAGCTCCTCATCTAAAGCTATATCTAGTGGGCTTTTCTCACACAAATAGGCCATTTGATCCCATTGTTTAACGGCAATAGGCTGCTCTATTGAATGTAAATCTAACGCTGATAATTTTTTTAATTTCTCAAGGGCGTTTTTTGGAGTAAAAGCACCATTGGCATCAACTCTTATTTCTATTTCAGAGGCAGAAAATTCTTTTCTAATATTTTTTAAAAGCGATAGCTCTGTGTCAAAATCAATAGCACCAATTTTCATTTTAATACAACCAAAACCCTCGTTGAGTTTACTGGCAATTTGCTTACTCATAAATGCCTTATCACCCATCCATATCAAGCCATTAATAGAAATGCCAGCTTCTCCTTTTGAAAATTCAGAGGGGTAAATTTGAAACGGATCAGAGGCCGCCAAAGACTTAAAAGCAATTTCAAGGCCCATTTGGATGGATGGAAACTCAGTTAATGCATTATACAAATGTTGCTCTCCAAGTTGAATGTTTGCACAAACCCATTGTAATTTTTGTTCAAAATCTGGGCGATCATCAATACTTAAACCCCTCAACATACCACACTCACCAATGCCAAAATTAGTATTAGTTTGTATGATAATAAACCAAGCCTCTTTTGTTTTTAAAATACCGCGAGAAGTACCGCTGGGTGTTTTAAACTCTAGAATATGTTTTTTATAATGTGCTTTCAAATGTTATAAAATAATAAATTTTTGCACTTAATTTTGAAAAAAACTTGTGACAAAAAGCAATAGTGCAAATACAAAAGTACTAAGTGCTATTTTCTTTAGCTCAGGATCTAGCTTTTTTGGATCCTCGTTTTTAAAAACCTTCACCATGTTAATTAACAATGGAATAAAGGCAATAAGCGCAAAATAATACAGTGGTTTTGCTTGGCTAGCTACCAGATATAAAAAAGCAGAAATAAGGGAAGTAATTATTAAAACACTATGATACAACTTTACTCTTTTTGGACCCAAAACTACTGCTAATGTGTTTTTTTGAACCCTGGCATCTTGAATTCTATCTCTCATGTTGTTTAAATTTAAAACTGCTGTGCTCATACACCCAATAGCCACCGCAAGAAAGAAAACATAATTGCCTAAAGATTTTGAAAACAAAAAATAGCATCCAACAACACCTACAATTCCGAAAAACAAAAAAACAAACAAGTCACCCATGGCCCTATATCCGTAGGCGTTAGCGCCAACAGTGTATTTAACGGCGGCAATAATAGCTGCAATTCCTAAATTAAAAAAAATAAAAGAAAGCACCATATGCTCACCTCCAAAAGCGGTAAAAATTAATAATGATGCTAAAAACAGCGTAACTAATGCTGTTACTATCATACCATACTTTAACTCTTTTGCGGTCAACAATCCACTTTGTAAAGCGCGCTTTGGCCCTACCCTATCTTGATTATCTGTGCCTTTAACACCATCTCCATAGTCATTGGCAAAATTTGACAAGACTTGAAAACCCAGCGTTGTGCCAAGGGCAAGAATGAAAATTGGCATAGAAAAATCTGCGGTCTTAACCGCCACACAACTCCCTGCCAATATCCCAGCAATAGAAAGTGGCAGGGTTCTTAGTCTTGCTGCAGAAATCCAAGCGCTTACTTTGTTCATTTGTAATTTAATTTTTGTAAAAATACAGCTTAAATATAAAATCATACCTACGTATTACCATTCAAATTTGTGTCTGTAAAAACCGAAATACCAAAAACTTTTTTATTTTTATATAAAAATTCAACACCACCATATTATGACATCTACCTACCACATTGGTTTATTTTTATTACGCTTTACTTTTAGTGCAATGATGCTGTCTCACGGCATCCCTAAACTTTTAAATCTCATACAAGGAGTTTTGATGAAGTCAGATCCAATCGGTATTGGGGTTTTAGCCTCAACAATTTTAGTTGTAATAGCGGAGGCTATTTGCCCAATGTTAATTATCATTGGATACAAAACACGTCTGGCTAGTATCCCCACAATTATTACCATGGGAGTTGCTGCATTTATTGTACATGGCGCAGACCCTATAGGCATGAAAGAAAAAGCGTTGTTATTTCTTTTTGCCTTTGTAGCTATTGCACTTTTGGGACCAGGAAAGCATAGCGTCGATAGAAAATAAAGCCATTAACGATATCCTTGAGACTATTTTTTGTGTAAAAACCAAAAATTTGGCACACCAATTGAATGGTTTAATACAAACCAATATCTGTATATTATGAAAAAGCTACTTTTTATATTTGGAATTTTATTTTTATTGGGTGCTTGCAACAGTGTTAAAAGAAATCAAAAACTACTCTCAAAGGGGAATTACGAAAAAGCAATTGAGTTTGGAGTAAAAAAATTACAAAAAAATCTTTCTCTTAAAAAACGAGATGGACACATTACCATTATAGAACAAGCATTTCAAAAAGCGGTAGCCAAAGCCACCAGACGAATCTCTTTTCTAGAGAAACAAGCAAATATCTCTGGGGCAAAAGAGATATATTACACCTACCAAAACTTAGTTTACATTCAAGATAAAATAAGACCATTACTTCCGCTGCGCAATAGCACTCAAGGAAGAAATGCTGCTTTCGAATTTAAAGATTATAGCAGTAAAATTATAACTGCAAAAAAAGCGTATGTTGCTTACTTGTATGATGAAGCTGATTTGTACATGCAATACCAAACACTCAAAGATTACAGAACAGCTTATTATATCTATTGTGAACTTGAGGACGTACAACCTAATTATAAAGATGTATCTCTAAGAAAGGAGAATGCTCGTTATAATGGAACAGATTTTGTTTTGGTTGATTTAAAAAACAGCACAAATCAAATACTACCCAACACGCTTCAAGAAGAGTTGCTGAGTATAAACACATATGATCTTGACAAATTTTGGACACAGCACCACACCAAGAAAGACCTAGCTATTGATTATAAATACAGTATTACATTAAATTTTAGAGAGATTTCTGTAGCTCCAGAAAAGTTAAACGAAATACAGCAAAGACGTTCCAAACGAATCAAAGACGGTTGGGAGTATGTGTATGACAGCAATGGAAATGTAGCTAAAGATAGCCTAGGTAATGACATTAAACGGGACGTTTACAGTACTGTATCTGCAACAGTAATAGTTACCACGCAGTCAAAATCTGCAGCAGTTGGTGCAGATGTCATTTACACAAACTTAAAAGCAAACTTAGAAATAAACCGTTTACCTATTTCAAGTGTATTTGTATTTGAAAACATATTTGCAAAATACACTGGAGACAAAAGAGCGCTCACCAAAGAAGACAAAAGGTTTATGCAACATCGTTTTATTGACTTTCCATCAAATGAACAAATGGTGTATGATACTGGTGAGGATTTAAAGTTAAAAGTAAAAGAAATAATAAAAAAGAATGCCTTTTAAACCTCCTTGTACAACCAGATTTTATAGCTAATATTTCATAAAAAACACCTCATACAAGATGTTTTTTTTAATGTGATTTTAAACAAACTCTTTTATACTTTTTGAGTTAATATCATTGTGAGAGGCATGGTAAATAGCTTCACCGTTTTTGATAACAATCAATTGGGGGCTTTGATGAAACACATCAAACTCAGACCCAATCTCATTGGATATATCTCTGTAGGTTAAAAGATCTAGAAAATATAGGCTAACAGTGTGTTGATCTTCTTCAAAACTACTCTCAAATTCTCGCAATACCATACGGCTAATAACACACCTTGTGGAGTGTTTAAATATCACTACAGGTGAAGTTTTGGACTGCTCCTTAATTTGATCTAATTGGTCTAATGAAGATAAAGGTATCCATGAAAATTGGTGCTTTTTTTTCGGTTGTGTTCCCGAGTTTTTATTTAAAAATCCTCTAAATAATTTCATTTTTATTTTTTTACAAAGTTGGTTATTATTTTACAAAAAATAGAAACAAATCAAATAACAACACAATTTAAATTTTAAACTGAAATAAAAAAAATCTTAAAATAATTAAGCTTTTATTAACACTTTAAAGATAGAATAGGTCATTCATCTAAAAATAAAAAAAACACCTACTCTCTACTATTAATCTATATATATTAGTAAAATTAATAACACTATAATTCAATTTAATCAATTTGTTTATGAAAAAAAATACTTTTTTAGCGATGATGCTCTTAATTACATCATTTGCTTTCGCGCAATTCCCTGGACCATATTGTGGGCCACTGGAGTACAACACAAATGTAGAACCAATTACATTGGTCTCTATTGCAGAAATCAATAACGTGACAGATGCAGCCGTCGATGGTTCTCCTGCACATGAAGATTTCACTGCCCTAACTGCTAACCTTAGTTTAGGTGAATCGTATGATATTACTTTTGAGGGTAATACTGCTGGACCTTACGATAACAGTTATACTGTTTTTATTGATTTTAATCAAAACGACATCCTAGATGATGCTGGTGAAGTATTTGCTTTTGAAGATGTAATCAATAGTTCTTCAGGTACAGATGGTCAATCATACACAGGAAGCATCGCTATTCCTGCAGATGCACTTGAGGGAGACACTAGAATGCGTGTAAAGAAAATTTACAACTCTGATGCGATTAATGATCCTTGTGTAGGTGGAGGTTTTGGTTACGGCCAAGCGGAAGATTATACAGTTAACCTTGCGGGTGTTGCGTTAGATCCTAACGTGTTACCTATTACTTTAGAAAACCAATTACCAGGATTTAATGATTTTAACGGATCTTTCACCCAGGCTATTGCAAATCCAGATGCTACTGGAGCAAATACTTCTGCTACTGTAGCTGAAAACACTGTGCCAGCTAACGCAGCTTTTGCGGGAGTAAATTTTGCGGTTGACACTAACATTGATATTTCTGCTCAAAAAGGATTTACAATGACAGTATGGTCTCCTGTGGCAAACACTCCAGTACTTTTAAAGTTAGAGAATGCAACAACAGGCGTTAATAAAGAAAGAGCTGCCACAACCACCACAACTGGTGCATGGGAAACAGTATCTTTTGACTTTAGCACTGAGGGTGATTTAACTTTCGAGTCTGTAACCATATTCATGAACTTTAATGTTACAGATCCAGCAACACAAACTTACTACTGGGATAACCTAGAGCAAGGAGATGTTCTTATTACTGGAGATGCTCGTATCTCAGAGATTGATGCAGATCAAACTGGTAATGATACACAGGAGTTTGTAGAAATACAAACAGAATTTGCAAACCAATCATTAAATGGTATGATTGCTGTTTTATATAACGGAAATGGTGCTGTAAGTTATACAACTGTAGACCTTAACGGATTCACTTCTGATGACAACGGATATTTCCTAATAGGAAGTGACGCTGTTGCAGGAGTAGATATTCCGTTGGGCGCAGACAACACAATCCAAAACGGAGCAGACGGTGTGGCATTATATATGGCAGATGCAGTAAACTTCCCTGTTGGTACTGCTGCTACAGACGTTGGTCTTGTAGATGCTGTTGTGTATGGAACTAATGATGCAGATGCTACAGACTTACTAGCCGCACTTGGAGAAACTATCCAGTGGAATGAGAGCGAGAATGGTGCAAATGGTACAGAGTCTCTTCAGTATGATGATGCAACGGATGCTTTCTGTGCAGGAGTACCAACTCCAAAAGCTGCCAATACACCTTGCCCAGTTGTAAGTGATGGACTTTCTTGTGCTACAGCACTAGTTGCTGTACCAGGAGTATACAATGATGTTGCAATTACAGTTGGTTCTGGTAGTGCAAATAATCCAGACGCAAATACAGCAGATGCACTTTGGTATGTGTATACTGCAGAAGCTAATGGTTCTATAGATATAAACTCTTGTCTCTCTGACCCAGATGGTGTCGACACTAGATTATGGGTATACACTGATGGTTGTGATACACTAACTGCAGTAGCTGATGATGATGATGGTTGTGATGCTCCAAATACTTTTGGATCTTCAGTATCTAGTGTAATAGTAAGCGCTGGCCAAGAATACCTAATAGAGTGGGATGACAGATGGAGTGCAGACCAGTTTGACTGGGAGCTAACATTTACACCTGCTCCTTTGGTTGAATTACCAATTACATTAGAGGGTGGTCAATCTCCTGCATTTGGTGATTTTAATGGATCTGCTACGCAAATCATTGCAAATCCAGATCCAGCAGGAAACAGCTCTGCTACTGTAGCTCAAAACTTAGTTCCAGCTAACTTAGCTTTTGCAGGTGTTAACTTCCCGCTAGATACTAATATAGATATCACTGTTGATAAATTCTTTACTTTAAAGGTTTGGTCTCCAGTTGCAAATACACCCGTACTTCTAAAGTTAGAAAATGCCTCTGGAGCAAATGCAGAGGTTGCTGCAACTACAACTACAACAAGCGCATGGGAAACAATCTCATTTGATTTTAGTGCAATTGGACAGTTAACCTATGAGTCTGTGACTTTATTTATGAACTTTGCTGTTACAGATCCTGCAGATCAGACATACTACTGGGATGACCTAGAGCTTGTAAATGAAATTGTTGTAACCAATGATCTTTGTGAGAATGCCATTGCAGTAGATTGTGGAGCTACCTATACAGGAGATACTTCTGATTTCTCTAGCTTAGGAGCACCAGAAGAGGCTTGTGGAACTGCTTTAAACACTGCACCAGGAGCTTGGCATACCCTAACGATTCCTGCAGACGGTGATTATAATGTAACAGTAGATACTTTTAATTCTACATTTGATACAAAACTTGGAGTATTCTCTGGATCTTGTGATGCTTTAGTGTGTGTAGGTGGAAATGACGATACAGGTGGACTTCAGTCTGAAGTATCATTTGTTGGTACTGCATCAGAAACATACACTATTTATGTAACAGGATTTGGAGCAAATGCTGGGGTATATGACTTAAATGTTGCTTGTGAATTTATTGTACCACCAGGAGATACTTGTGATACTGCTCTTGCTGTAGACTGTGGAACAACAGCTACAGGAGATACTTCAAATTTCACTAACACAGGAGCACCAGAAGAGGCCTGTGGAACTACTTTAAACACTGCACCTGGCGCATGGCATACCTTGACGATTCCTGCAGACGGTGATTACAATGTAACAGTGGATACTTTTGGTTCTGCATTTGATACAAAACTCGGAGTATTCTCTGGATCTTGTGACGCTTTAGTGTGTGTAGGTGGAAATGACGATACAGGTGGACTTCAATCTGAGGTATCATTTGTTGGTACTGCATCAGAAACCTACATTTTATATGTAACAGGATTTGCAACAAATGCTGGGGTATATAACTTAAATGTTGCTTGTGAATTAATTCCACCACCTCCAGTGGTAGAACTACCAATCACTTTTGAGGATGGTCAATTACCAATACTTAATGATTTCAACGGATCTGCAACACAAGTAATTGCAAATCCAGATGCATCTGGTGCTAATGATTCTGCAACAGTTGCAGAAAATGTAGTTCCAGCAAATGCCGCTTTTGCAGGTGTTAACTTTGCAGTTGAAAATCTAGACATTACAACTTTAAAAGGATTTACAATGACAGTTTGGTCTCAAGTACCAGATATGCCAGTTCTTTTAAAATTAGAAAATGCTACAACAGGAGTTAATGTTGAGAGAGCTGCTACCACCACCACTACTGGTGCTTGGGAAACTATCTCTTTTGACTTTAGTGAAGAAGGTGATTTAACTTTCGAATCTGTAACAGTGTTTATGAACTTTAATGTTGTTGATCCAGCAGATCAAACATACTACTGGGATAACCTAGTTCAAGGTGAGCCTTTAGATGTTACACAAAATGATCTTGTTGAAATTGCAATGTACCCTAACCCAGCAACGTCTGTTGTTACTTTAGATGCATCACAAGAAATAGCAACTATTCAGATCATGAACCTTTTAGGTCAAACTGTTTCTACTCTAGAGGTAAATAATACAACAAGTACTATAAACGTATCTCAGTTTAACACTGGAGTTTATATTGCTAATGTATTATTCTCTAATGGAAATGTTCAAACCATTAAGTTTATCAAAGAATAATTAATATTCAATTATTTTAAAAGGGGAGACTTATTAAGTCTCCCCTTTTTTTTGTTTTAAGTTTAGTTTTGCCTTGAGTTTTTGTTAAAAAACAAATCATTAAAAAAAATAAGGAAGGGATTAAAAACTCTTCCTTATTTTTTTTATTATATGGTTAATTACCGTAAGATTATTGTTAAATTAGCAGAACAAACAAAACAAACTATTTCTAATTAATATTTAAGATTATGAGAAGAATTTACATGCTAACCGTACTACTTTTATCCAGCTCTTTAGTTTGGCAAACCAATGCACAAAGTACAAATGATATTTGTGAAGACGCGATATTAGTTGATTGTGGGTCAAGCTCTATTGGAGATTCAACAGACGCAACAATTACAGGTGCACCCCAAGAGGTTTGTGGCACTGCATTAAATACTGCTCCAGGAGAATGGTATTCAATCCAAATTCCTGCAGATGGATTTTACAATGTAACTATTGATACCTTTGGTTCTCTTTTTGACACAAAACTTGGAGTATTTTCTGGAGCTTGCGATGCGCTTGTGTGTATTGGTGGAAATGATGACACAGGTGGTCTTCAATCTGAGGTGTCGTTTGTGGGTACTGCATCAGAAACATACACTATTTATGTCACAGGATTTGGTACAAATACAGGTGAGTATACCTTGAATGTAACTTGCGAATTCATACCACCTGCATCTATAGAGTTACCTATTACCCTTGAAAACCAATTACCTACATTTGGTGATTTTAATGGATCACTTACCCAAGCTATTGAAAATCCAGATGCATCTGGAGAAAACACTTCTAGTACCGTAGCAGAAAACACTGTTCCTGGTGGAGCAGCATTTGCAGGAGTAAACTTTGGGTTAGACACTCCTATTGATATAATTACAAACAAAGGATTCTCAATGAGTGTTTGGTCTCCTATTGCAAATACTCCCGTACTTTTAAAATTAGAAAATGCGACAACAGGTGTAAATGCAGAGAGACAAGCAACTACTACGGTAACGGGTGCCTGGGAAACCGTTTCTTTTGACTTTAGCAGTGAGGGAGATTTGACCTTTGAGTCTGTCACAATATTCATGAATTTTAATGTGGTAGATCCTGCCGCACAAACATATTACTGGGATAATCTAAATCAATTTAACCTTAACGTTGGTGGTACAACATGTGCAAATGCACTTGAGGTAACTCCTGGAGTTTACAATGATGTATTTATTGTTTCAGACTCTGGAGGGTCAGCAAATGTAACAGATGATCTTGGTCCTGATGCACTTTGGTATAGTTACACACCAATAGAGAGTGGTACAATTAACATTAATTCTTGTATTTCAGACCCTAGTCCTGTAGATACAAGGTTATTTGTATACACAGATGGGTGTGATGTATTAACACTTGTAGATAATGATGATGATGGTTGTGATGCTCCAAACGGCTTTGGATCTTCAATAGAAGAAATAAATGTTATTGCAGGGCAAGAATACCTCATAGAATGGGATGATAGATGGAATGAAGTTCCTTTTGACTGGGAATTGATATTCACTCCCCTACCAGCCTGTCCAGAACCTCTGGATGTTGTTGTGACACCAAACGCATTTGATGCAATAATTACATGGAGCGCCGTGGTAGAAGCTACCACTGGATACATAGTAAATGTATTTGAAGCAGGTAGTGATCCTACTGTTGATACTCCTGTATACACAGAAAACATACCAACTGGTACCTTAACGGCAACAGCAACAGGACTTACACCAGAAACAAATTATGAAGCTTACGTGATTGCAGATTGTGAATCAGAAGGAATATCTCTTGCAGACCCTAACTTCTTTACAACTTTAGTTGCATGTCCTGCACCAAGTAACTTTACAGTAACAACAACTGTAGACACTGAGGCAACCTTTACTTGGGATGTAGTTGCAGAAGCTGTTAACGGATATACGCTAAGTGTATTTGATGCTGGCGCAGACCCAACAGTAGATACTGCTGTATATACAGAAACTGTAGCAGCAGGAATTGTCACCGCAACTGCAACTGGATTAGCAATAGACTCTGGATATGATGCGTATTTAGTATCAGATTGTGATACTAATGGATTCTCACAAGAAAACTTATTATCATTCACAACGCCATTTCCTGCACCAGAGTGTGGTGGTTTATTTCTAGATTCTGGAGGATCTGCAGGAAACTATCAAGCAAATGAACTTACAGTTACTACCATTACTCCAGATGTACCTGGTGAGGCTGTAACAGTTACTTTTACCTATGTTGACATAGAAGTTGGTGGGCCTAATGGAGGATGTTGGGATTTTCTGACTGTTTATGACGGTCCAGATACTACCTTCCCTGTATTGGCTCAGACTCTCTGTGGTGAAGAAAGTGGAGACGGCGGACAAGCAGGAGAACCAGGAAGTATTCTATCAATAGGAGATTCTTTTACATCCTCTGACCCAAGTGGAGCATTGACATTTGTTTTTGACTCTGACGGATCTGTACAAGAAACGGGATGGTCTGCAGATGTTACATGTGGGGTACCACCTGTAGGTTGTGGAGATGTATTCTATGATGAAGGTGGCGTTGATGGAGATTACCTTCCTAGTGAGACTACAGTAACAACGATATCCCCAGATGTTGCAGGAGATGCTGTAACAGTAACCTTTACCTATGTTGATATCGAATCTTCAACAGGAACAGGTACACAAGATGGATGTTGGGATTTCCTTACTATTTATAACGGACCAGATACTAGCTTCCCAATTTTAGCACAAACACTTTGTGGTGAAGAAAGTGGAGATGGTGGACAACCAAGTAATCCTGATAGTGTTCTATCTGTTGGTAGCACCTATAGCTCAACAGATCCTAGCGGTTCTCTTACGTTTGTGTTTACCTCAGATGGCAGTGTACAAGAAACAGGTTGGGCAGCAGATGTTACTTGTGCACCTATTGTAATACCTTGTCCAGAAGTAGAAAACTTTGCGGTAAGCAATATTACAGAAACTACTGCAGATCTTACTTGGGATGCAGCAGAGGGAGCTATATTTTATGACTGGGCTGTGTTTACAGCTGGATCAGACATAGAAGTAGATAATCCAGTTGCTTTTGATACGACAAATACTACCACTGGCACAGCGCAAGGACTAATACCAGGAGTAAGTTATGATGCTTATATCAGAACAGATTGTGGAGGAAACAATAATGTAAGTGATGTTGTTGGACCTGTAACTTTTACAACCACCACTCTTGGAGTTAATGATTTAGATACAACTGCATTTGTATTTGCTCCTAATCCAGCAGATGGAAATGTATCTGTTGCTTCAACAACTATAATTAGTGTATTACACATTGTAAATATGTTAGGTCAAAAAGTACTTTCTATCACACCAAATAGTAAAGAATTTATTTTAGACGTATCAAGTTTATCTAGTGGAGCATACTTTATAAATGCGATATCAAATGGAGTAACAACAACAAAAAAGCTTATTAGAAAATAATAACCTTTTTAATATTTTAGAAAAGCCGCTTATTGTTAAGCGGCTTTTTTATTACACTACTTTTAAATTAGATTTTTTACATTTACACAAAATAATTTTATGAAAATCTTTAAAAAAAATATAATCACATTACTACTTATAGGAGTGTCTGCGCTATTTTTATCATGTAAAGACTCAAGTAAAACAATTCCTTTTGATAAAGAAAATACAAGTACGTTTTACTTTTTTAGACATGCAGAAAAAGACAGAACAAACCCTTTAAACAAAAACCCTTCACTAACTACTCAAGGGCTAGAAAGAGCAAACAAATGGGCCATTTTTTTTAAAGACAAAAACATAGATGCAGTATATAGCACGAATTACAAAAGAACAAGGCAAACTGCACTACCCATTGCAAAGGAGCAAAACATAGAGATTATTAGCTACAACCCAAAACAGCTTATTTCAGAAAAATTTATAGCAAAAAATAAGGGAAAAAATATTGTTATTGTTGGTCATAGTAACACAACTCCAGAGCTTGTTAATAGGCTACTTGGAGAAAAAAAATATGAAGAGATACCAGACACAGATAACAACGATCTTTTTATAGTAACTCATCATAAAAACAAAACAAGTGCAAAAAGAGAAAAGGTAAATTAACTTTCATTGCACAATCCCCTTTATAAGTTCTATTTTTACAGCATGGCTATTCAAAAAAACATACAAATAAAAAACCGAAAAGCTAGATTTGAATATGAAATCTTAGATAAATATACAGCAGGTATAGTGCTTGTTGGTACAGAAATAAAGGCAATAAGAGAAGGTCAAGCCTCTATTGCCGAGAGCTTTTGTGAATTTAATGAGCGGGGAGAATTGTTTGTAATTAATATGACGGTACAAGAATATAGCCATGCAACTCATTTTAATCACAACCCAAAGAGTGAACGTAAACTTCTTTTAAACAAAACAGAATTAAAAAAGCTGTATAAGAATGTAAAAACCTCTGGACTCACTATAATCCCTCTTGTATTGTTTACCAATGACAAAGGACTTGCCAAAATTACCATTGCGCTTTGTCGCGGAAAACGAGAGTTTGACAAAAGAGACAATATTAAAGATCGTGACAATAAAAGAGACTTAAGCAGGCTTAAAAAAAGTTTCAATAGCTAAACCTATAGTATTGAAATACCAAAGTAAAGTTCAATTAAAATGTAACAAAAGTAAAAGCAATTCGTAGTTATACTATAAGCCTATGAAACACCTAGTAACCTTTCTTTTATTACATTTTGCTACTTTTGGACAAGCTCAAATTGTTGGAAAAATAACAGACTCCAATGCTAAGGCCATACCCTACGTAAATATCTATCTTGAAAACACCTACACAGGTACCACATCAAATGATGATGGGAATTATAAACTTTCAATACAAAACAGAGGAAACCATACTATTGTCTATCAATTTTTAGGCTACAAAACAGTGACTAAAAAAATTACGATTGAAGACTTCCCGTATATCCTCAACATTACTTTAGAGCCAGAGACCACCACGCTGCAAGAAGTTATGCTAAATAACAATGAAGATCCCGCAGAAAGAATCATAAAGGCCACTATAGCAAAGCAAAAAGAAAATTTAGGTAGAATAAGGAAATACACTGCAGATTTTTATTCTAGAGGGGTATGGAAGATAAAAAATGCGCCTGAGAAAATACTAGGCCAAAGTATAAGAGGAATTGAAGGATCTTTAGATTCTACAAGAAGTGGTATTATATATCTTTCTGAAACTATTTCAAAGATATCATTTCAGCAACCTGCTAATTTTAATGAACGTATTATAGCAAGTAAAGTAAGTGGAAATGACAACGGCTTTAGTTTTAACAATGCACAAGATGCAACATTTTCTTTTTATGAAAATACTATTGAATTAAATACGGCAATAGTATCTCCTATTGCCAGTAATGCGTTTAATTATTATACGTATAAACTTGATGGTGTTTTCTACCAAGGAAATAAACTTATAAATAAAATTAAAGTAATTCCTAAGAGGCCTAATGATAGGGTTTTTAAGGGGGTAATTTACATAGTAGAAGACTGGTGGCAGTTATATGGTATAGAGTTAACAACAACTGGAGCTGCTTTGCAAACTCCTTTTATTAAAGAGTTGGTCTTTAAACAAAATTTTAAATATGATACCACTCAAAAGTTTTGGGTAAAATTATCTCAAACCCTTGATTTTGGCTTTGGTTTTATGGGGCTAAATGGCGATGGCCGCTATACATGTGGGTACAGTAATTATGATTTTAAACCTAATTTCAAAAAACGCTCTTTTAGCAACCAGGTGTTGTCTTTTGAACCAAAAGCCAATAAAAAAGACAGCGTTTTTTGGAACTCCTTAAGACCTGTGCCACTCACAGATGAAGAGCTTAATGATTACATAAAAAAGGACAGTCTTCAAGAATTAAAAAGATCTAAACCATACCAAGATTCACTTGATCTTATATCAAATAAATTTAATATAACAGATCCCTTATTTGGGTATACCTACAGAAATACCTCAAATAAATGGAGGTTTAATTACAAAGGGCCTGGTAGAGGTATTTCTTTTAATACCATACAGGGATATACTAGTAAAATAGGATTAAATTTTTACAAATGGTATACAGAAAACAGAACAAAATGGTTATCTATAAGTCTAAACGCAACTTATGGCGAGGCTGAAAACAAACCCCGCTTTACTGGAAATATTACCAAAAAATTTAATAGTAAGAACAATTTAAGAATTACTCTCTCTGGAGGAAGCAAGCTAACCCAGTTTAATGACAGCGAGCCTATTTCGCCCCTAATAAACAGTATCTCTACACTGTTTTTTGAAAGCAACTACCTCAAAGGATACAATCTTGATTTTGTGCAAATAAAATACCGTCAAGAAGTTTTTAATGGCCTAGAGACCTTCGCTAAAATTGGCTATGAAAAAAGAAGTGCTTTGTTTAATAACACAAATCATTACTATATCAATAATAAACAAGCGCAGTACAGCTCAAACAACCCACTTAACCCAGAAGATTTTACTACAAAATCTGTAGAGGAGCACCAAGTGTTTAAATCACAAATTACGGCACGCGTTGTTTTTGGACAAAAGTATGTCTCTATTCCAGACAGGAAAATTAACATTGGTAATAATCGGTATCCAAGAGTTGATGTGACCCTTGAAAATGGATTTGGCGCCTCTAAAAGAGGCTATAACTATACACAACTAAGAACAGAGATTTATCAAAATTTTAGTGTTGCAAATAAAGGTGAATTGTATTACAGGTTAAAAGCTGGGACATTTTTCGGTGCAGATGACATCTCTTTTATAGATTACCAACATTTTAATGGTAACCAAACACAAGTAGGCACAAGGGCAAACTATACCAATGTTTTTAACACCCTACCCTATTATGATTTAAGCACCAATAAAAGTTATTTGGAAGGGCACCTAGAGCATGATTTTAAAGGTTGGATTTTAGGTAAAATTCCGGGGGTTAACACATTAAACTTCAATCTAGTGGTTGGGGCACACCTACTTGCAACACAAGAGAGAAAACCCTATTCAGAATTCTCTATTGGGATAGACAATCTTGGCTTTGGCAAGTATCGATTGTTGCGTGTTGATTATGTACACTCCAATTTTAATGGAGCACAACGTGGAACTTTTGTTTTTGGCTTAAAATTTTTAGGACTATTAGGCTTATAAAAATGCGAAAAAAACACCCGTATTAATTCTTGTTCTCAAGTAAGGGTACAAATCTAAACTCCCCAAATGTTTGTTTATCAAATGCTGTTTTAGAAGTTCTAGTAAAAACGGTCATTATTTGAGAAGTTTCTCCTACTGGAATTACCAACTTCCCTCCTATTTTTAACTGCGCTAATAGTGGCTTTGGCACATAGGGAGCACCCGCAGTTACAACAATACCATCAAAGGGAGCCTCATTCTCGAGACCAATATATCCATCGCCAAATATGAGTTTTTTAGGATTATAGCCTTGCTGTTTTAAGAATTTTACTGCTTTTTTAAAAAGCTTATTTTGTCTTTCTATACTATACACCACTGCGCCAATTTCAAGTAATACGGCCGTTTGGTATCCGCTTCCAGTTCCTATCTCCAGCACTTTAGAACCTTTAACAATGTCAAGTAATTCTGTTTGTCTAGCAACGGTATAGGGTTGAGAAATTGTCTGTTGTGCAGCAATAGGGAATGCTTTATCTACATAGGCATGATCTATAAAACTACTATCCATAAACAAATGCCTAGGGATGGTATTTATAGCCTGCAAAACGCCTGGATTAGTTATCCCTTTTTTTTCAAGGGTTTCCACCAGTTTTTTTCGCATGCCTTTATGAGTAAATGTGTCTTTCAATAGAGAGGTTTTAACTCCTGCAAAATACTAAAAAGTGAATAATATTTTTAAAATTTCAGTAGTTATCATCTATAAAAAATACAAGACTTTTTCTACAAGTATCCCTATCTTTGACACATGGGAAATCATCCAGATTCTATAAGACTCAACAAAGCCATTAGTGATAGTGGGTACTGCTCTAGACGTAAAGCAGATGTTTTAATAGAGCAAGGTCGTGTTACTCTTAACGGATCTGCTGTTAGTCTTGGAGACAGGGCCATGCCTGGAGATCAAATACACGTGGATGACCATTTAATCACAAAAAAAACAAATCTAGTTTACATTGCCTTACATAAACCCATAGATATTACCTGCACCACAGATCAACGAGTTGAAGGAAATGTAGTAGATTTTATTGGACATAAAGAACGTATTTTTCATGTAGGTAGGTTAGACAAACCAAGTGAGGGTTTACTGCTAATGACCAACGATGGAGATATTGTAAATAAAATATTGAGGGCTGGAAACAAACACGAGAAAGAATACATCGTTACCACAGACAGGCCAATTACCGATGATTTCATTAGAAGAATGAGCAGCGGCATACCAATAGCAGAACTAGAAACTACCACCAAAAATTGCCATGTAGAACGCCTTAGCAGATTTGCCTTTAAAATTATACTTATTCAAGGGCTTAACCGCCAAATTCGAAGAATGTGTGAGTATCTTGAATATGAAGTTATTACTTTAAAGCGTACTAGAATTATGAATATCAATCTAGGAAATCTTGAGCTTGGTACATGGCGTAATTTGACACCACAAGAGGTTAAAGAACTACAAGAAGCTGTCTCTGATTCAAACAACAACTCATATGCTGGACAAAAATCCTCTAAAGATTTTGAGTTAAAAAAAACAGCACCTGTTGCAAAAACCAAAAGAAATATAAATAGATCTTCTCCAGACAGCCCAAGACGGCGAAGAGGTAGAACTACTTAAAATAAAAAAGCCTTGGTTAGATCCAAGGCTTCTTTTTTTATAAATATATACAATGGTATTATCCTAAAACAGCTTGCACTTTATCTGCTGCCTCTTGAAACTCAATAGCACTTTGCACATCCAGCCCACTATTGTCAATCAACTCCTTAGCGATATCTGCATTGGTACCTTGCAAGCGCACAATAATAGGCACATTGATAGTTCCCATGTTTTTGTAGGCATCTACAATTCCTTGTGCAACACGATCACACCTAACAATACCTCCAAATATGTTTACTAAAATTGCTTTAACAGCTGGGTCCTTTAAAATAAGGTTAAAGGCAGCCTCAACACGTTCTGCATCTGCGGTACCTCCAACATCTAGAAAATTTGCTGGTTCACCACCAGCCTGTTTGATTAAATCCATGGTAGCCATTGCAAGTCCTGCTCCATTTACCATACAACCAACGTTTCCGTCCAGATCAACATAGTTTAAACCCACCGCTCTAGCCTCTACCTCTACAGGATTTTCTTCACGTAAATCACGCATAGCCTCATAATCTTTATGACGGTACAGCGCATTATCATCAATACTTACTTTAGCATCAACAGCAATAATTTTATCATCACTAGTTTTTAAAACTGGATTAATTTCAAACATTGATGAATCACTAGATTCATAGGCCTTTACAAGTGCAGTAACAAATTTTGTCATTTGCTTGAAAGCCATACCACTTAATCCAAGATTGAAAGCAACCTTTCTTGCTTGAAAAGGAAGTAATCCCGTTGCAGGATCAATTTCTTCATGAAAAATTAAATGTGGCGTCTGTTCTGCTACAGTTTCTATATCCATTCCACCTTCGGTAGAATACATAACCATATTTTTACCCGTTACACGATTTAACAGCACACTTATGTAATATTCTTCTGGCTCACTATCACCAGGGTAATACACATCTTCAGCAATAAGTACTTGGTGTACTTTTTTACCTTCAGCGCTAGTTTGAGGAGTAATAAGGTTCATACCAATTATATCATTGGCAATGCTTTTTACCTCATCAAGATTTTTGGCTAGTTTTACTCCTCCACCTTTACCACGTCCACCTGCGTGCACCTGAGCCTTAATAACATGCCAACTGGTTCCGGTTTCTTGAGTTAGCTTTTTTGCGGCAGCTACTGCCTGATCTGGAGTTTGGGCTACAATTCCTCGTTGGATAGTAACACCAAAGCTACTTAGTACTTCTTTTCCTTGATATTCGTGTAAATTCATATTTATGCCCGTGAAGACGGGGACCTATTTAATTACTAAAAATTTTTGGCAATGAAACATTACCTCAAAAGTGATGCAAAAATAATAAATGTTATCAGATTTGACTAATTTTTTAAACTGTGCTTCACCAATAAATGAGTGTCCAATTATGTGGGTAAAACACTTCTATTTTTGCACTATTGGCCTCTTAATTTTCTTTGGCATGGGCCCACGAAGGTGTATAATAAGACCGTTTAAAAAATTACGAAGGATCTGGTCGCCACATTCAACATATTTTGGATGATTTTCATTTCTAAATAAAGCACCTAATTCGCTTTTTGTAACATTGAAATCTACCAATTTTAATATCGTTACAATATCATCATCACGAAGTTTATGAGCAACTCGTAATTTTTTAAAAATATCATTATTATTTAATGGCATCTGTTGTGTTTTTTTTCAAAGATACTAGTATCCTATGAGTTATATAATAACCTTTTTTTCGTTTAGTGTATTAAACTGTTCTATAATTTCGATAACAATTTGAGCAGCAGGCTTAATTTGATGTATAAGCCCAGCTACTTGACCTATTTCTAGTTCTCCATCTTCCAAATCACCCTCAAACATACCCCGCTTTGCTCTTGCTCTGCCCAAAAGCTGGGTTAGTTGTTCTTTGCTTGGATTTGTTTTGTATAGCTCCATTACTTGATCAAAAAACTTATTTTTAAGAAGGCGTACTGGTGCTAGTTCTTTTAAGGTTAATAGAGTGTCTCCCTCTTTAGCCTTAATAACCTCTTGTTTGAAATCTTGATGCGCACTACTCTCCTGGCTTGCAACAAACCTACTCCCTATTTGTACACCATCTGCCCCTAAAATCATTGCAGCCAACATACCTCTGCCATCTGCAATACCGCCAGCCGCTATTAGGGGTATACTTATTTGTTCTTTCACCATTGGTATCAAAGTAAAGGTGGTAGTCTCATCACGACCATTATGGCCTCCAGCCTCAAAACCCTCTGCAACCACGGCGTCTACTCCTGCGTCTTGTGCTTTTAAAGCAAATTTCACACTACTAACAACATGTACTACTGTAATACCATGCTGCTTTAAACGCGTAGTATGTGTTTTTGGATTTCCTGCAGATGTAAAAACAATAGGAATCTTTTCTTTAATAATGATTTCAATAATCTGATCTATGTTTGGATACAACATAGGGACATTTACTCCAAAAGGTTTTGAGGTAGCCGCTTTACATTTTGTAATATGTTCTTGTAACACATCTGGATACATAGAGCCTGCACCAATAATTCCTAGACCACCTGCATTGCTAACGGCGCTTGCTAGTTTCCAGCCACTATTCCAAATCATACCAGCTTGAATGAGTGGGTATTGTATTTTAAAAAGTTTTGTGATTCTATTTTCCACTATTTCTTTATCAATTTAAAAGAATTTTTAATTGTACCAGACACCACCTTTGCAATATACACTCCTGATGCTACCCCAGAGATATCTACAGTGTTTTGATTCGGGGTTATTTTTGAGGAAATTAACTGCTGACCACTAACTGTAAAGACACTCACCTGCGCTTTTTCTATGGCATTAGGAATGTTAAAAGAAATAATATCTTGGGCAGGGTTTGGATACATAGCAAACTGAATGTCTAAAAAATCAGTTTGTGCTCCAAGAATCTGCAGGGCATTATAAGCTGTTTCAAAATTTGGTATGCCATACCCCATAAGATCTGTTGGATTTTCAAACAAATGGGCTGAGGCTCTCACTATTTGCATGATTTGTGCATTGGTTGCCTCAGGTCTTGATTGCCATAAACTAGCGATAGCTCCAGCCATAATTGGGGAGCTAAAAGAAGTACCACTATTAAAATCTACAGCGCCATTTTGATCTACTACAGCTGCAGAGACCCCTTGTGCCATCACATCTGGTTTTCTAAGCCCTGAAGCGTTAGGACCATAAGAACTAAAGCCTGCGTATATTCCGTCTTGGTCTACTGCTCCAATACTTAGGCATCCTGGAGCATCTGCTGGAGTTGCTACATAGCCAAAAGATTGTCCATCATTTCCGGCAGAGGTTAGTAATAACATTCCTTTATCAAAGGCATGATTGGCTCCCCTTGCTGCGATGGTAGTAAATCCGTCTAAATCTTCATAAGAATGGGTGTATGCTGGGTTGTCATAGTCTTGATATCCTAGGGAGGTATTAACAAGGCTAACTCCAAGACTATCTGCGCGTTCTAGGGCCTCTACCCACCAAGCTTCCTCCACTGGATTTTCTTGAGTTACATCTTCTGTGACATATAGGTAAAAAGAAGCACCAGGTGCAGTACCCACGAATTGGCCTTCTAAATATCCTCCAATATCACTAAAGGTTTTTGAACCATGAGAACTCGAGGTATCTATAGGTTCATCTCTGGTTATAAAATTATAAGTACCCAAAAGCCTTCCTTGATTTAGTATAGATTCAAAGGCTGGATTTGTTAACACCCCAGGAAAGCCACTATCCAAAACAGCAATATCAATACCCACACCTGTAAAATCTTGCTGATGTAAATAATTGGCAGCAATCATCTCTACTTGATTGGTGGCTGCTCCATAATCATAGACTATTTTATTGGATTGCTTTTCTATTTGAAATTTATCCTCTGTTGGATTGCCAATAATAGGACCTAAATTTAAACTTTTATCTGCAAACTCAACATCAGATACAAAGTCTAATCCTTCAAGGGCCTCTAGACTTTGCAAATCACCTCTAACATATACACAATTCATCCACTTTGATTTTGCAAAAACTGTAATGCCCGAGATGCCTTTTATAGTAGCTATATATGACTCATTAACAGGAACGTCTCTAGCATCAATGGGGGTATTATGCAATAATTTTCTATCTATTGCTTTTTGTGTTAAAATAGAAATAGGATTTTCAAGAGCAGTAGCTATATTTTCTTTGTCCTGAAAAAAGACCAAGGCATCCTCTTGCCCATACACTATACTAACTTGAAAAAACAAAAAAGATAAAAGTAATCCTATTTTTTTCATTGTTGATTTGTTTGTTATAGTTAATTAAGCCTTAAAAAGGGTTATAAAGGTACAATATATTTGACTTAAGAAATAACACCGCTACCCAAACATTGACCCTCCTGATACCAAGCAACAAATTGCCCTTGGGTAATGGCAGATTGAGGGTTGTCAAAAATAACATACATACCCATTGGTGTTTGGTGAAGTGTTGCTTTTTCTAGTTTTTGCCTGTAACGAATACGAGCCATAACCTCTAAAGTTTCTCCTTCTAAAATGCTAAGATCTTTTCGTATCCAGTGTATTTCGTCTTGTTTTACAAACAAGCCGCTGCGGTATAAACCTGGATGATTTTTTCCTTGGCCGGTATAAATTACATTTTCGTTGACATCTGTGGCTATTACAAACAAAGGCTCTTTTGTTCCTCCAACAGCCAGCCCTTTACGTTGGCCGTTTGTAAAGTAATGGGCACCTTGATGTTCTCCTACTACTTTACCATCTGCGGTGCTATAGGATATTTTCGTGGACAAGAATTGTAGTCTTTCCATTTCTGAAGAAAAGCTACTTGGTGTTGGGTTATATTTTTGGCTATCTGAGGCTATCTCAACAATAGTTCCTTTTTTGGGTGCTAATTGTTGTTGCAGAAATTCTGGCAACCGTACTTTACCTATAAAACAGAGCCCTTGAGAATCTCTTTTATCTGCGGTTATTAAATCTTGCTGGGCTGCAATTTTACGAACATCTGGTTTTAAAATCTCACCAATAGGAAACAAAGTTTTTGCCAGTTGTGCTTGAGATAATTGACATAAAAAATAACTTTGATCTTTGTTGGTATCTTTTCCAGATAACAAACTATAAACTTCCTTGCCCTTAATACTTTGAGTAGTTTTTCTACAATAATGGCCCGTTGCAACAAAATCTGCACCCAAATCCAAGGCAATTTTCATAAATACATCAAACTTAATTTCACGATTACAAAGTATATCTGGGTTTGGTGTTCTGCCCATTTTATACTCTCTAAACATATAGTCAACAATACGCTCTTGGTATTGCTGGCTTAAATCTACTGTCTGAAAAGGAATGTTTAATTTTTGAGCCACTAACATAGCATCGTTGCTATCTTCTAGCCACGGACACTCCTCACTAATGGTTACAGAATCGTCGTGCCAGTTTTTCATGAAAAGGCCAATAACCTCATAGCCTTGTTGCTTTAAAAGATATGCAGCAACACTAGAGTCTACTCCTCCGCTAAGACCAACAACTACACGTTTCATTTTCAATTTTTAAAGATAAAGGCAGGTGCTGCCTTTAGAATATTACTTGTTTTTATTTTGTGGCTTTGGAAAGGTTTCACTTACTAGAAATTTTCCATCTTTATAATAATTCCATACACCATAATGAGCACCATTTTTGTAATCTCCCTGCATGGTAATCTTGCCAGTATGAGAATAATAGGTGGCAGGACCGTCTAAAAGGTCATTTCTATAAGATAGCTCTTTTAATTTAACCCCATTTGGAGCATAATAAGAATTCTTTCCTTGTTTTAAACCATTGACATAATTTGTTGTTTCAATTATTTCTCCAGAGGGATAATAGGTGGTTATTTCTCCGTGAAGTTTGCCCAAGACATACATTTCTCTGGTCATCACTTTTTGAGAATTTTCATGAAAAATACGCCATAAACCTGTACGCTGTTTACCGCTCATTAAACCCTCACTAAGCAAATCTCCTGTTTTACTATAATACCTAACCTTTGTTGGGGCCTCTAAAAAAAATTCTTTAACACAAATAGGTTGCTCCCCACAGCTCTGGCAATAAAAGTAAAAAGTACCTACTTCTTTATCATCAACAAAGTTTCCTTGGTAACGAAGTTGCTGGGAGTCAGGATACTGTTTTTTCCAAAGTCCTTGACGAAGTCCATTGGCATCCTTTTGGTTGATTTGTTGCCCTAAAAGAGCCACCACAGAAAAACTAAATATAAAAACAAATACAACAATCTTTCTCATAGATATTGGCGTTTTGTGTTATACAATAACCCTATTACTAGAACTACCTCTTTTATTGTAGGCAAGTAAATATTATTATTTTTTCTTCTTCTTTTGTAACTTTTTTTGCTCCTCTGCTTGCTCCATCATCGTTGCCATTTTTTTCTGAAACTTATTTTGTTTCTTGGGCTTAGCTTTACTTGCTATAATTTGGGCTTTTATTTTGTCCTCATCAATAATCATATTTTTAATTACCAACATAATACCAATAGTAATTAAATTGGATATAAAGTAATACAATGATAATCCACTAGCATAATTATTGAAGAACACTAACATAAACAGCGGAGACAAATACATTAATATTTTCATGTTTGGCATCCCTGGCTGTTGCTGAGCTTGCATGTTTTGTCCCATGGTCATTGTCATATACCAAAATATTGCAAGTGAAGCTAGGATAGGAAATAAACTTACATGATCTCCATAAAAAGGAATAGAAAATCCTGCAGGGAATTGATACACAGTATCATAACTAGATAAATCATCTGCCCACAAGAAACTTTTTTGACGTAGATCAAAAGCAGTTGGGAAAAAAGTAAACAGAGCATAGAATACAGGTATTTGCAGAAGAGCGGGCAAGCAACCCTTGAGGGGGCTCGCACCTGCAATGTTTTGCAACTTCATTGTTTCTTGCTGTATTTTCATTTTATTATCACCCAAACGTTCTTTAATAGCATCAATCTCTGGTTTAAGAACTTTCATTTTTGCTTGGGCTACATACTGTTTGTATTGAACTGGAGAGAGTGCCAACTTCAATAAAATTGTTAGCATAATAATTGCAATTCCAGCAGGTAAAAACCCACTAAGAAAACCAAATAGTGGGATAATTACGTATTTGTTGATCATGCCAAAAATACCCCAACCAAGCGGCATTGCTTGGTCTAGATCACGATCATACTTTTTAAATATTTTATAATCTGTTGGGCCGTAGTACATGTTCATGTTTTGAGAAACTGCCCCTGCCTTTGGCTCAATTAATATTTTAGCTCCGTATTGCTTTGTATACACTGTATCTACCGTTTCATCCTCAACAAGATCTCTAGAGCTGAAGGCAACTTCTTTAAAAGAGGTGTCTGTAAGCAACATAGAACTAAAAAAGTGCTGTCTAAAATTTAACCAATTAACACCTACCTCAACATCTTGATCCTCTCCCGTTGGGGAAAGCTTTGAATACTTGTCGGTTTCATACTCATAGGTTAATCTAGAGTATCTATTTTCATAGCTAATACTTTTTGCATGTCTAAACCCTTTGAGCTTCCAATCTAAATACATCGGTTGGGTAGTGTTTAAAACATCTTCCAGCCCTTGAGATTTAATACTAAAATTGATCATGTACTCCCCAGGTATAAGCTCATATCTATATTCTAGATAAGAGGTTTCAGAAGCTTTTAAGCGCATGGTGAGTACTTGATTATTCCCATTTTGAGATAATCTTGGGGCAAAGTATAACTCCTGTGAGTTTAACAATCTATTTTCTGCAGAAAACTGAAAATTTAAACTTGCATTGCCATCTTTTATAAGATATACCGGGATAGAATCATAGGTTGTGTGTTTTTTTAAACGAGCCTGAGTTACATACCCACCTTTATTGCTTATGGTTAAAGATAAAACATCATTCTCTATGGTGGTAGTTGCATCACTTGCAGAGGGAAGACTTGCAGAATAGGCAAAAGATCCTAATCTGTTTTGAAGCTTTTGCATTCCTAAAGAATCTGTGGCGCTATCAGAGGCCATACTCTGAGTTGCCTCATCTAGAGTAACATCAACCCCAGATGCCTTAGAGGCCGCCATATCTGCAGCAGCCTTTGCCTTTGCTTCTATTTCTGCTTCTTGGGCAGCAATTTCTTCTTGAGTGGGTTGTTGTAAATACAACATCCAAATAAAAATGGCTCCAATTAACACAAAACCTATAATCGAGTTTAAATCAAATTTCTTTTCTTCCATAATGATGCTCCACTTTTAAATTTTCTGCGGAAATAATAAAACCAAGTATCTGGTTTTGGTTGTTTAACATTTGAGTACTAACTCAAGCTTACTTTTTGTTTTATTTCAATAATCTAGCCCAAGTTCTAATTACGCCATATTGTCTACTTGGCTTTACAATAGTTCAGGGCAGCAGCAACCAAACTCACAAATAGCGGATGCGGGTTGGCAACAGTGCTTTTATATTCTGGATGGTATTGCACCCCTATAAACCAAGGATGGTCTTCAATCTCTACAATCTCTACTAAATTTGTTTCTGGGTTGATACCCGTAGTTTTTAAGCCAGCAGCCTCTAATTGTTCTCTATATGCATTGTTATATTCAAAACGATGACGGTGTCTTTCTTGAATAGTAGCAACACCATATACCTGTTTTACAATACTATCATCTGTAAGCTCACAAGCCCATGCACCGAGGCGCATGGTTCCTCCTTTGTCTGTTATTGTCTTTTGCTCTTCCATCAAATCTATCACAGGAAAAGGTGTGTTTTCATCCATCTCTGTAGAATTCGCATCTTTTAATCCTAGCACATTTCGACTATATTCTATCACGGCCATTTGCATTCCGAGGCAAATACCCAAAAAAGGAAGTTTATTTTCTCTTGCATATCGCACTGCCTCTATTTTACCCTCTATACCTCGCTCTCCAAATCCTGGCGCTACAAGCACAGCATCTAATTCTTTCATTTGTGCATCCACAGTAGATGCATCCAAAAATTCTGAATGTATAGATTGTACTTTCACTTTCACTTCATTGGCAGCTCCTGCATGAATAAAAGATTCAAGAATTGACTTATAACTATCCTGAAGCTCAACGTATTTACCAATTAAACCAATGGTGACATGCGCCTTTGGGTTTTTATATCTTTTTACAAATTCATTCCAAGCAGTTAGAGGTGGACGTTGTGTATTATTTAAACCTAATTTTTGTAACGCTACTGTATCTAGGCCTTCCTCCAACATCAAATTGGGTACATCATAAATAGTAGATGCATCTATAGATTCTATAACGGCTTCTTTATTGACGTTACAAAATAACGCTAGTTTGTGACGCAACTCATCACTTAAATGATGCTCAGTTCTGCAAACTAATACATCTGCCTGTATACCACTCTCCATTAAGGTTTTTACAGAATGCTGGGTAGGTTTTGTTTTTAACTCACCAGCTGCAGAGAGGTATGGAATAAGAGTTAAGTGAATTACCAAGCAGTTTTGATTTCCTAATTCCCATTTCAATTGACGTACAGATTCTATGTAGGGTAAAGATTCTATATCACCTACAGTACCCCCTATCTCTGTAATAACAATATCAAAATCTCCACTTTTCCCCAGTATCTGGATGCGTTCTTTAATTTCATTTGTAATGTGAGGAATTACCTGTACAGTTTTGCCCAAAAACTCACCTCGACGCTCCTTTTCAATAACACTTTGGTAAATTTTGCCGGTGGTAACATTATTGGCCTGTGAGGTAGGAACATTTAAAAAACGCTCATAATGGCCAAGGTCTAGGTCTGTCTCTGCGCCATCATCTGTGACATAACACTCCCCATGTTCATAAGGGTTCAACGTTCCTGGATCTACGTTAATGTAAGGATCTAATTTTTGGATAGTAACTCTATATCCTCTTGCCTGCAGTAGTTTTGCAAGAGATGCTGCAATGATTCCTTTGCCTAAAGAAGACGAAACCCCGCCCGTAACGAAGATGTATTTTGTAGTACTCATGAATGGCCTTAACTTAGTTTGTATACGGGATGTAAAGTTAGGTATTTTAACCCATATCTACATACTATTTTTAAAGAAAGGAACGGAAATTTTTAAGGGTAATAGTCACGCTATTAAAAAACAAATTTTAGAAAAACATTAATCATTACCAATAGGCAAACGCTCATTGATTGTGTTATTGTTTTTTCTGAGTAAAACAAATGCAAAATAGGCAGTACCTCCAAAATAAAGCACACCAAAACAAAGCATTAATAAACCCCTAGGATAGAAAAAATCTAGGTTTACTATATCTGAGAAAATTGCCAGTAGCATGTAAAAACTAAGCAGCATAAAAACAAAAGAAAGCACAATACCAAATGTCTTATTTTTAAACCTAAGTTGAGCTACCAATAATACTAGCAGTGAAATAGCAACTGGATTGACAAGAGTTGCTGTCAATGCCCAATAAACGATAACAGAAATAATTAAGAAGAGTTCTGGGTACCATTTTGACACAGATTTTGCGATTAAATACATAGGCTTTTTTATCAGTTACATATCTAAGACGTCATTTTGTAACAATGGTTGCTTTAAAAACGGAATAAAATAAGATTATTTTTTAATCAAGGGCCTAATTAAGTCTTCAAGGCCATTGAGTTTAATTTCATACATTTCTTGTAAAAGATTTCCAAGGGCGCCCTCAGGAAAACCCTTTTGTTTAAACCATACATAATAAGCCTCAGGTATGTTGACCAAATAACAGTTTTTATATTTCCCGAACGGCATTTTGTAGTTTGCCAATCTTACCAAATGTTGTGGAGCAGAAAGCGGTTTTTTTGATCCAGAAGCCATAGGGTACAATTATTTGTTTGTTGAAATATTAGATAACAAAGGGTAAAATTTTAAAGATTTACTACCATTATCTTACAAAACAGGCGATAAGTGTTAAAATCACCCCCAATGATAGGTAACTACTTTTTCAATATCTGGATGTATACTATAGTGTACAGGACAGGTATTGCCAGTATTTTCTAATATTTTTTGAGTCTTAGCCTCTAGTTTTTGGGGGAAGTGGAGCACTACCTCAATTTTAGAAATACGTCTTGGATTACTGGACATTGTTTTTGTTACAAGCGCCGTAGCACCATCAATAGAAACATCTTCCATTGTATTTGCCTTTATCCCCATAACGGTAAGCATACAACTCCCAAGTGCTGTTGCAATGGTGTCTGTAGGAGAGAAAGCTTCTCCTTTTCCGTTGTTATCTGTAGGGGCATCTGTAATAAAAGTTGTGCCAGATTTTAAGTGTTGGCAAGATGTTCTTAGGCTTGATTGGTATGTAACTTTGGCTGTACTCATTATTCTAAAACTTGAAATTGGAGATTTTCTTGATACTTAATAATATAAAAGGCAGTATTGTTATAGCCAGATAAAAGACTTTTTGAATACCTGAATTTATTTTCAATATACTGTGTTTCGAACTCTTGCTTGGAAGATGTAAATATATCCTCTGAACTGGCTAATCTTAAAATAACATCGTAAGTTAAATCAAAACCACGAACAGCAAACCGATTTGGCAACACCCCGTATTTATTTTTGTAACTAACTAAAAAAGCATTTTTATCCTTGTAATTATAACTTTTATTAACAGAGGGAAATGTAAAGTTTAACTCTGCTAGATGAACATTAGAAACGTCATGGTAATCAAAGGCTGCATTTTTATCTAAACTAAACAATCGTATCTCGTAATCTACAGGTTCTTCGTCTTCTTCTAGGTCTGGATCAATAACTGGAAGCCCATTTAAAACTCCAACCACGTTACTTATTAAAATAGGGTCTGTAGCTTCAAGAATTACCCAGTTTTCTTTGGTTTCATCTATTTGACTTTCAATATCCTCGAGACGTAAAAAACCTTCCTCACGTAAAGAAATTGTTTTAGCATCTGGGATAACCGACATTATTTTTGCTAATTGGGCAGTTTTGGTACTATCTGTAATTACAATCAAATTCTTGTCACTCATTCCAGATACTATATACTCAAGCATGCCATCCTCTAGCATTGCATCACTTGGTAAACTTTGAAATACATTTTTAGAAACCTTGATTTGTTTGTTGCTCAGGGGAGAAAAAATAGGCACATTAGTATCCTGCAGCATAGCAGCTGCTTTTTCTATGTTTTTTTGACCCAGGGGTCCTATAACAGCATCAAAATTATCAAAACCATTATTTCTAATGACATTACCAACGGTGGTAGTGTTGTACTGGGTATCAAAGACATCAAGTTGCAAGGAAATTCCTTTGTCTTTGGCAAACTCTGTAGCCATTAAAAGCCCACTGTAAAAATCTAAAGACAGAGACATCAACCTGTTTCTTTTTATTTCCTCTTGTTTTACTGATAAGGAGTCTGAAACTATATTATTTAACCTAAAAGGAAGTAATACTGCAATTCTTTTTTGTGAGGTGTCAATAATTGTCTGTTGTAAATCTCTTAAGTTAATTTGGTGGGCTACTGTAGTTGTGGTATCTGTTGGGATTTTTAAAATCATACCCTGCTGCAAACCATCTTTGGCATAAGGATTTAAAGCAATAATTTGTTCTTTATTTAGGTTGGTTTTCACTTTTAATCTATAAAAACCTTCTTTGGGTTGTACCTCATAAAATCGATACCCTTTCTCTGCAATTGCGGTCTGTAAAATAGCTTTTGATGGAACATTAATAACTGCGTCTTGAGCAAGTCCCTCCCCTAATTCAGGATTTATTTTCTCTAACTCACTCACTGTTATTCCATACATTCTAGCAATGCCATAACGTGTTTCTTTTGCCTTAACGATGTGTTTTGAAAGCCCTGACACATCTGGAGTAATTCCTCCAGAGTTTGCAGCATCTTTGGGAGTCAATACACTAGCGTTTGTTATTTGTAAATGTATTGGTATTTGCAATCTTTCTCCTTTTTTTATTTGACGTGCGTAGAGCTGTTTGTTGAATCGTTTTATTGCATCAATGGAGACATTGTATTTTTTTGAAATAGTAAAAAGGGTTTCTTTTCGTCTTACTCTGTGTTTTTTAAATTTGGGAGGGTTTTGAGTATCTATTGATTTGCTCTGGGCAGGTATTATAAGCAAAGTACCTGGTGCTAGTTCATTTTCAATTTCAGGGTTTCGGTTTTGTATTTCAGCCTGAGAAACCCCATATAATGAAGCAATTTGGGATAGGGTTTGATTTTTTTGAACCCTATGGGTTTGATACTCTTTTTGTGCAATAGCCAAGCTACTGATAAAAAAAATACACCCCATGGAAAGAAAAATTAAATACTTCATGTTTGTGTTTTTATAAATGCCTCAAAAATTCAAGATAAAAAGCGACTGATACCGTCAAAGGTTATTAAACATCATAATACAAAACTAGTGCCAAGAAACCTATAGCCATCAAAAAATTATACTAACCTATCTCAAAGGCTACTCCCACTCTATGGTTGCAGGTGGCTTGCTACTAATGTCGTACACTACTCTATTAACCCCTTTGACTCTATTTATAATATTATTGCTAGTCTCTTGCAAAAATTTGTAGGGTAAATCAACCCAGTCTGCAGTCATACCATCTGTGCTTTCTACAGCACGGAGGGCTACTACTTTTTCATAGGTTCTCTCATCACCCATCACCCCAACACTATTTACTGGCAATAACATAGCTCCTGCCTGCCATACTTTATCATATAAATCCCATTTTCTAAGACCTTCAATGAAGATATGATCCACCTCTTGTAAAACACGTACTTTCTCTGGTGTGACGTCTCCTAAAATACGAATGGCTAAACCAGGACCTGGAAAGGGATGACGCCCCAATAATTTTGGATCTATACCCATCTGTGCGCCAACACGACGGACCTCATCTTTAAATAACATACGTAGAGGCTCCACAATCTTTAATTTCATGTAATCTGGCAAACCACCTACATTGTGGTGTGATTTTATAGTTACAGAAGGTCCATTGACAGAAACACTCTCAATCACATCTGGATAAATAGTACCTTGAGCTAGAAAAACCACATCTTTAATTGCTGTAGCCTGATCATCAAACACGTCAATAAAAGTACCTCCAATAGCTTTGCGTTTTTGTTCTGGGTCAGACTTGTCTTTCAATGCCTTCATGAACCGGTCTGCGGCATCAACCCCTTTCACATTTAAGCCCATGCCTTTGTACTGTTCTAAGACACTAGAAAATTCGTCTTTACGCAGAAGTCCGTTATTTACAAAAATGCAGTACAGGTTTTCTCCAATTGCTTTGTGTAACAAAATAGCTGCCACGGTAGAGTCTACACCTCCACTTAGTCCTAACACAACTTTTTGATCACCAATTTTTTCTTTTAACTGTGCTACTGTAGTATCCACAAAAGCTGCAGGTGTCCAGGTAGGATCCACTCCTGCAATTTCAATTAAGAAATTATCTAATAGTTGTTTACCATCTTGAGTGTGATAGACCTCTGGATGAAACTGTATAGCATAGGTATCTTCTCCTTCAATTCTGTAGGCTGCGTTGGCAACATCATTAGTGCTGGCCAACCTCACCCCTTTATGTGGTAACTCACTAATGGTATCGCTATGGCTCATCCATACCTGAGTGTCTTCACTAATACCTGCAAACAAACCATCATGGTCATGTATGGTCGTTAAATTAGCACGTCCATACTCTCTAATGTTTGATGGGGAAACTTTCCCTCCAAAAAAATGCGCTAAATACTGAGCACCATAACAAACACCCAATAAAGGTAAAATTCCTTTTATCTTAGAGAGATCTGGAGCTGGCGCTTGATCTGATCGAACCGAAGAAGGGCTTCCAGATAAAATAACAGCTTTAAACGTTGATAAATCTTGTGGTACTTTGTTGTAAGGATGTATTTCGCAGTAGATGTTTAACTCTCTTACACGTCTAGCAATGAGCTGCGTGTATTGAGAACCAAAATCAAGAATGAGGACGTTATTTTGCATAAACAAAAATACTTCAAAAAAGTAATTTTGCTAGGGCTTGGCTAAAGAATTTATTGCAAATTTCAACAAAGATGTAAACAAGGCAGTTTATGGTAAATAAATAACAGTAAACTTTCCCTCAAGAGGTTTTAAATTCTCCTTTATAGTAGGTAGTAAGCTGGTTCCATATTCCAGATAAAATTCAGAAAAATTTGTTATTCTTTCTTGCAGACCTCCTTGTGGAAAAATCTCACTGCGCAACCTAATTAGTCTACTTAATTGATCAGCATGTTTTCTTTTCTGCGCATTTAAAAGACGTTTTTCTAAATGCAAAAGGCCGTTAGTTTGTTTCTTTTGCTGAGCCGCAACAGCTCCTAAAAAAGAGGCGTCGGTTTGGCCAGCTATCGTGTAAAGGTGCTCAAACTGTTTTTCAAGGTGCCTTTGCTGGGAGGAGAAATCTATGGAAATATTTGAGACCTTGTGTACAAACCAAGAAGAAAGAGCTGTATCTTTTTTAAATATATCTTGAACAGAAACATCTAATTTTTTTAACCTACTTTCTAATTTTACATTTGCTAAAATAGCACTATTACGAAGCAGCAAAACAGGAAAAGTAACCCCAACAGAATCAAAATAATCTTTCAGTTGAAACCAATAAGCAAGTTCACCACCGCCACCAACATAACATAGGTTGGGCAAAACAACTTCTTGATACAAAGGACGCAACAAAGCATTAGGAGAAAAACGCTCTGGATAATTTGATAGCTGCTTTTGCATCTGGGCTTTAGAAAAAACCATAGATGTATTGTTAATTAAAAACATACCGTCTTTCTCTATGATACGTTCTCTTAATTCATCTTTGATATAAAACAAATTTATTTCTCTTGGATGTACCTGCTGGGGATATCCAAGAGAAACTAATCTTTGGGTTGTATTGGAAATTTCTTTGTGGCCCTTTTTAGCAAATAACTCTGCTTCTACATAAGAAATGAATTGTTTTTTTAATCTGCGGTCATCACCATCTAAAACAACAATACCATAGCTGCCAAAAAGCGCATTGGTAATAAAGCGGGTGGCTTGAGCTAACGTGTCGTTTTGTGTGTAAGCCTTTTGAAAAAGATCAAGCAAATAACGACCATTGGTGGTTTGACCAAATTCGGTTTTTAAAACCGTAACTAATTCCTGTAAAACCTTTGTAGAAAATCTACCTACAGGACCGCTTTGATTGGTATCCCATTTAATTTTATTTCCTTTAAAATTAAATCCATTAATTTCCTGAAAATCATGATCTTCTGTAGCCATCCAAAATACCGGCACAAAACTATTTTCTGGATACTTTTTGGTGAGTTGTTCTGTAAGGTTAATAACAGAGAGTATTTTGTATATGTAATACATGGGGCCGGTAAACAAATTAAGCTGATGGCCAGTGGTAACAGTAAATGTTGAACTTTTAGACAAGGCATTAATATTATCCTGCGTGGCTTGAGTTATAACAAAGTCCTGATACTGTTTTTCAAGTTGAGATACCAAAACACTTCTTCCATTTTTAGAGAAGTTTTTTTGTTTTTCTTCTAATTGCTGTTTGATACCCTTTAGAGTTGGAAATTTCCCGTAGAAAGACTCTAGTGATGAATCTTGCTTGAGATAATCACTCATTGTCTTTGAAAAATAACCAGTCTGTGAATATGAAATAGAAGTTGATGGCATAAAACAAAAATACCCTTTAATTAATAACTATCATTTCTGAAAAGAAATTTTTAAAATAATTAACAATGAAACAGACCTATTTTGTAGACTAAATTTTTGATAAGCACCAGTTTTATTAAATTTCAGGGTATATTAGCATTTGAAATTATTACACCAAAAAAGACTATGAAAAACGTAATTATTACACTTGTACTTTTTGTAAATGCTATAGGTTATGGACAGCTTCAATCTCCAAGCGAATTTTTAGGCTATACCATTGGAACACAATTCACACGTCATGCAGATGTGGTAGCCTATTTTGAGCATGTAGCTATACATAGCGACATGGTCCAGTTCCAAGCCTACGGAAAAACCAATGAAAGACGCAGCTTAACATACGCCATAGTCTCTAGTGCCCAGAACATTGAAAACGCAGAACAAATACGCCTAGATAATCTTAAAAATGCTGGTATTATAAAAGGAGCGGCAGCACCTTCAAAAGCAATTGTTTGGCTAAGTTATAATGTACATGGTAATGAAGCGTCAAGCACAGAGGCAGCTATGACCACTGTCTATGATTTAATAACTAAAAAGCAACAATGGCTTGAAAATACAGTAGTGATTATTGACCCATGTGTAAACCCAGATGGTAGAGATAGATATGCAAACTGGTACAATCAAGTAAAATCTACTCCTTACAATGCGGGTCAAGATGCAGATGAGCATAACGAGCCTTGGCCTGGTGGAAGACCTAACCATTATCTATTTGACCTAAATAGAGATTGGGCATGGGCCACACAAGTAGAAACCCAACAGCGTTTAAAAGTTTATAATAAATGGATGCCTCACATCCATGTTGATTTTCATGAACAGGGCATCAATGAGCCCTATTATTTTGCGCCAGCCGCAGAACCATTTCATGAGGTAATTAGTGATTTTCAACGTGATTTTCAAACACAAATTGGAAAAAATCATGCTAGATATTTTGACCAAGAGGGCTGGTTATTTTTCACTAGAGAGCGCTTTGATTTATTATACCCAAGTTATGGAGACACCTACCCAACTTTTATGGGCGCCATAGGCATGACCTATGAACAGGCCGGGCATGGCCGCGCAGGTTTGGGGATTAACACAGATGAGGGATACGAGTTAACCCTTGAAGACCGAGTGGCACACCATACCACCACTGGGATATCTACCGTTGAAATGGGTAGTAAAAATGCAGCAAAATTAAACACAGAGTTTAAAAAATTCTTTACCAATGATGCCCTTACTTATAAAAGTTATGTGCTCCAGGGACATCCAGATAAAATTGCACAACTCACACAATTACTCAACAAACATGAGATTTCTTATGGATACGCAGGACAAGGAAATGTTTCTGGGTATCACTACACAACTGCTGATAAAGGCTCAATGAATACCAACGGAGCTTTGGTGGTAAGCACCAATCAACCAAAAGGGAAAATGATTAAAGTTTTATTTGAACCAGATGCAAGCCTTGAGGAACCCCTAACCTATGACATCACAGCCTGGAGTATTCCTTACGCTTATGGTTTAGAGGCTGTTGCTTCTAAAACGTTAGTGAATGCAACCCAGAGCAAAACACTAAAAAGCAAAGAAAACACCAATACAACAGCCGCAGGATTTATAGCATCTTGGAACACCATCAAAGATGCACGTTTTTTAGCAGCACTTTTACAGCAAAATATTAAGGTGCGTTTTACAGAGAAAAAACTACGCTTTGATGGAGAAAATTTTGACAGAGGTAGTTTAGTAATCACAAAAAGTGACAATAAAGGCAACCTCAACTTCTACCAAGAATTAAATGAGATTGCCAATAATCATGATCGCACATTATTTGCATCAAACACTACTTTTGGTGATACCAGAACAGACATGGGGTCTCCAGATATAAAAATGATTAATGCTCCAAAAATAGCGCTTTTAAAAGGTGATGGAGTATCTTCTTTGAGTTATGGGTCCCTATGGCATTTCTTTGAAAAACAATTACACTACCCTGTAACTCACATAGGGACACAAAGTTTGTCTTTTTCAAGACTAGCCAGATACAATGTATTGGTATTGCCTGAAGGACGTTACAACAATCTACTGGGAGAGCAGCAGATTAAGGAATTGAAAAAATGGATACGCAATGGTGGAAAAGTAATAGCCATGGGAAGTGCCACGCGAAGCTTTTTAGACAAAAAAGGATTTGATTTAAAAAACAATGAACATGAAGATCTAGAACAAGATCAAAGTACATCAAACCTTACTCCTTATGATAAGCGTGAGAGTGAGAGTGTGACTAATTTTATAACCGGAAGCATTTACAAAATCGCAATAGATGCTTCACATCCCTTGGCGTTTGGATATGGAGATACTTATTTTTCATTAAAGCAAGGCAGCACCTCTTACCAGTTTATGGAAGATGGTTATAATGTGGGATATATTGATGGAGATGCAATAAGTGTTTCAGGTTTTTCTGGAGACAGAGCAAAAGCTAAACTAAAAAACTCAATGGTGTTTGGGGAGGCTAGAATGGGTTCTGGAAGTGTTGTTTATCTTGTAGATGATGTACTGTTTAGATCTTTTTGGGAGCAAGGAAAACTATTTTTTGCCAATGCCCTATTTTTTGTAAACAATAACAAATTCACTCTTTAAGATTTTAATTAGTTAGCTTCTTGGGGAGTGTAAATTATACTTTGTTTTTTTCTTCAATCCATTTACTGAGATATTTGGAGGCCTGTAAACTTTGGTGTTGAAGTATTTGCCCTATAAAATGTGTTTGTCTGTGAGAAGTTAGATGACGTTTTACACGACTTAAGCGGTTCATAAACTCCTTAGCAAGAGCCTTGCCATCATAACGCTTTTTTATAATATCAATACTTGTTTTAGCGTTTTTCTCCCATTTTGTTTTATCGGTATAGATTGCTACACAAAGTGCTGCAAATTCTTCTGGAGTATCTGCAATACTATCTGGGATAATGGTATCTGGGTACATCCCCTCAGCTCCTATAGAAGTTGTTACCCAAGGTGTTGCGTGCAGCATGGCATCGAGCACCTTTCCTTTTAATCCAGCTCCAAAGCGCAATGGAGCCAAACATACTCTAGCACTTTGCATTACAGTAGCTACAGAGTCTGCCCAACCCATTATATGAAAACCTTGTTTTTTGTTGTGCAAATCTAAAATATGCTGTGGAGCATAATTTCCATAAATATATAACTGTACCTTGGGTAACTGTTTTCTTATCAGTGGCCAAATCTCTTTTTTCAAATACAATACACTGTCTAGATTTGGGGCATGAAGTAAATTACCAATGGTCATAAAATTAGCTCTTTGTTTAAACCCAGGAAAACTATCTGAACCAGCAAACTCAGTAACCATAAAAGGTAAGTAATATAGTAGCTCTTTAGAAACAGAAAAGGTACCGGTGAGAAGCTCCATTTCAAATTCAGAAATTATCAAAGAAAGATCACACCTTAATATACTGGCTATTTCTCTTTTTGCAGTCTCCGTAAAGAGATTAGCATCTTTCACATCTATACCGTCTTTAAAGGCCTGCTGTCTTGCTTTTCTTAAAAAATGAAGGTCTTCTGTGTCTAAAATCTTTAAGGCTTTTGGGCAACTCTGGCTTACTCGCCAAGCAAACTGCTCCTCTGTGATAAACCGATCAAATAAAACTAAGGTTGGATTTAATTTCCTTACAAAGTCGTCAAAAGAAGCATCGTTTATCGCAATTTGCTCGGTAGCTACTCCCAGAGTATCTAGATTAACACTTTTCTCTGAACTAGTTGCACTACTTGCAAAAGTAATGTGATACCCATGACCAGTAAACATATCTATAAGCTGCAACATTCTAACACCCGCTGCTGTTGTAGTGGGTTCTGGAAATGTTTGACCAATTATAAGTAGACTATCCAAACTTGTATGTGTTTTTAAATCGCGGTTAAGCGACAAATTAATCAGAGATCTTTTACACCAACACGCATGGTTTTGATGTATGGTGTATTATTATCATCCAAAAGTGTCATGGCAGCATAAATATTGCCGTTTAATAGTTCAATTTGAGGGAAACCAGTAGCGCGCCCCCCCTTTGTTTTAGTAAGGGTAATGGTTGGGCCTTTTTCTCCAGTACTAGATAGTTTAGCTATTTGCACATAGGCAACATCATTGGTATCTTGCTCCATCCAACAAACCACAGACTCTTTAGTATTAAGTGCAACTATGTCTACTCTACCTAATGTTTGTTGAGCATTAATGTGTGTTGGTTTTCCAAATGTTTCCCCATTATCACTGGAAAATACAACTTGAACTTTAGGCATGTCGTTGGCAGCGGTAAACCAAGCAACAACTATCGTGTTCTCAAAAGCAGCTACGGCAGGTCCATTCACTGGGCAACCGGCTATTTTCCAATTATCTTTATGTATAGTTTTGGGGACAGACCAGGTATTATTAGATTGCCATCTTACTATAGATATATCTCTAATTTCCTGCTGGGTTCTGTCTCTGTAGACCACAACGGGGCCATTGAGGGTCATGGCAGCGCTTGTTTGGCAGCAATCACAAATACGGTGGTCAAGTTCTTGTGAGTTAACTACCTTGCCTTGAATATTTACCGTAGCGCCTCGTAGGGTCATAGCACCACCGCTAGAATGATCGCCATTTTCATGATCTCTAGGGTTGCTCTCTAGGGTATTTCTGCCATCAAGCCAGGTAACAAAAAATTCATCTTGGTTATTGGCAGGTATCATGGAAACAAAACCATGCTCTGTTTTAGTGGCGTCTTTGTGTAGTATAAAATTCTTTTTCCATGAAATGCTATCTCTATTTTTATAATTCAGCATTACATCATAGCTGTAGGTAGCTTGGTCAGATTTTTGAAGGTAACTTGTTAGTAGGCTTCCATTGTTTTGGGCAATGGTTGGGAAATCTGCCCAGTTTGTAAACCAAGTATCGCCAGATGCAATAACTTCATCTTTAGACCAAGTATCACCTTTGTAAGTAGCGTAATGTAGATAATCTACACCATTTGTACTACTAACCCATGACATATATAAAGTTGAGCTAGTACTAAAAAGTCTTGGGGTTTGGCTATCTATTGCCGTTGGATTAGACAAAGAGATAACTACAGCATCTTGAGAACCTAACTTTAGGTTTGATTTACTAGCAACATCTTTGCATTGAAGAAAAATAAACGGAAATAAACCAATAACAACCAATAGTTTTTTCATAAACTCAAAGTACAAAATAGTTTTGAAATTCCTTAAAAAAAGGTAAACCTCTTATTTTACAACCTCTGCATAAAGGTCGAAATCTTCAGCGCCTGTTATTTTTACGGTAAAAAACTCTCCAGTTCTTAGGTAGCCCTGCGCAGCATTAATCAATACTTCATTATCAACATCTGGGCTATCAAACTCTGTTCTTCCTACATAATACCCGCCTTCTTTACGGTCTATGATAACAGAAAACTCTTGCCCTACTTTTTGTTGATTTAACTCCCAAGAAATATGAGATTGAATTTCCATAATAGCATTGGCACGTTCCATTTTAACTTCTTGAGGAACATCATCTTCAAGCTTGTAAGCATGGGTATTCTCTTCATGAGAGTAGGTAAAACAACCCAGACGCTCAAACCGCATTTCTTGAACCCAATCTCTTAGGGTTTCAAAATCTTCTTGGGTTTCTCCTGGATACCCTACTATAAGAGTGGTTCTAATAGCCATACCAGGAACTGCAGCTCTAAAGTCTTTCAGTAATTTTGTAGTCTTGGTCTTTGTAGTTCCTCGACGCATTGATTTTAATATTGGATCTGCAATGTGCTGCAAAGGAATATCAATGTAATTACAAATTTTAGGTTCTTTTTTCATCAAATCAAGAACATCCATAGGAAACCCTGTTGGAAAAGCATAATGCAAACGAATCCACTCTATACCTGAAACAGCGACTAGCTTTTCTAGTAAGGCTGCTAAGTTTCTTTTTTTGTAAAGATCTAAACCATAATAAGTTAAATCTTGAGCTATTAATATAAGCTCTTTTACTCCTGATGCTGCTAATTTTTCTGCCTCTATAACCAAATCCTCCATGGGAGTAGATTTGTGCTTACCGCGCATAATTGGGATGGCACAAAAAGAACAAGGCCTATCACATCCTTCTGCTATTTTAAGGTAAGCATAGTTTTTTGGTGTTGTCGTTAAACGCTCCCCTATTAATTCATGCTTGTAATCTGCGCCTAATGCTTTTAGTAGCCCTGGCAACTCTGTAGTACCAAAATATTGATCTACATCAGGAATTTCTTTTTGAAGATCTGGCTTGTATCTCTCACTTAAGCATCCTGTAACAAAAACTTTGTCTACAAGACCTTCTTTCTTTTTTTGGACAAACTCTAAGATAGTGTTCACACTTTCTTCTTTGGCATTTGCAATAAAACCACAGGTATTAATGACCACTACATTTCCTTCCTGCTCGTGCACCACTTCTTTATTATTGGCTTTAAGCTGCCCCATGAGCACTTCACTATCATACACATTTTTAGAGCAACCTAAGGTCACTACATTAATTTTATTTTTCTTAAGTGTTTTTGTGCGCATGGTTGTATGATACTAGGTGAAATTTTTAAATATCGAATTATTGGTATGCAAAGATAGTTGTTTTTCTTAGCCGAAATATTACTTTCAAAGCGCAAAAAAAGGTTAGTTTACAAAAAATGTATTGTACGGCTAAAGAGTGACTTGGTCTATTTAAAAAACGAATCTACAAATTCTAACTTGTTGAATACCTGTAAATCATCAATTCCTTCTCCTACTCCAATATACTTGACTGGAATTTGAAATTGATCACTAATACCAATCACAACTCCTCCTTTTGCAGTACCATCAAGTTTGGTAACCGCAAGAGAGGTCACCTCAGTGGCTGCAGTAAATTGCTTTGCTTGCTCAAAAGCATTTTGACCTGTAGAGCCATCCAAAACTAAAAGCACGTCGTGAGGTGCATCTGGCACTACTTTTTGCATTACACGCTTTATTTTGGTGAGCTCATTCATCAAGTTTACTTTATTATGTAAACGTCCTGCTGTGTCAATTATAATAACATCTGCTTTTTGATGAACACCACTTTGCAGCGTATCAAAAGCCACACTAGCAGGATCACTACCCATGTCTTGTTTGATAAGAGAAACACCCGTACGATCTGCCCAAACTTGTAACTGATCAATAGCAGCAGCTCTAAAGGTATCTGCTGCGCCCAAAACTACATGTAAGCCTTGATTTTTGAATTGATTTGCTAGTTTACCAATTGTAGTTGTTTTACCAACCCCATTAACACCAACTACCATAATAACGTGAGGACCACTTTCATGTTTTGGAACTACAAAATCTGTTGCGTTGCCGCCATCAACCTCACTTAAGAGTCCTGCTATTTCTTCTCGAAGAATACCATTTAGCTCACTAGTACCAACATATTTATCTTTGGCTACACGAGCCTCAATACGTGTTATTACTTTCAAGGTAGTAGTTACCCCAACATCACTAGACACTAAGACTTCCTCTAAGTTGTCAAGTACATCGTCATCTACACTGCTTTTACCTGCAACTGCCTTATTTAATTTACCAAAAAAAGAAGACTTAGATTTCTCAAGACCTTTGTCTAGGGTTTCTTTTTTTTCTTTACTGAATATTTTTTTAAAAAAGCTCATGATCTGTTATCTTGTTGGAGACTAAATGCCCTACCAAAAATAGCGCTACTTTGTTTGATATGCAAGATGTTTGTATTACAAACCTTCTGGCATACAAAAAGCCACTTTAAAAGTGGCTTTTTATTAATATTTAAGAGTATTATTTATTTCTTACTCAACCAAGCATTTACTTGGTCTGGAGCCATAATAGCCTCTGTAAAGATATAAGCACCTGTCTTATCTGACTTTACCATTTTAATAGCTTTGGTAAGACGCTTTGATCCTGTTTGTAACGATGCAACTGATTTCTTTGCCATAACCTTTGATTTTTATCTTTTTAAGATTAAAAAGAATAATTATTTAATTTCTTTGTGAACAGTCATTTTCTTTAAAACAGAATTAAATTTCTTCAACTCCATTCTATCTGGTGTGTTCTTTTTGTTTTTTGTAGTAATGTAACGAGAAGTTCCAGGTTGTCCTGATTCTTTATGCTCTGTACATTCTAGTATAACCTGTACTCTATTTCCTTTTCTAGCCATTGTAATTGACGTTAAACGTTAAGCAATTATTTGTTTAAAAAACCTTTTTCTCGAGCTTCTTTAACAACTGCAGAGATTCCTCTCTTGTTAATATTTTTTAAAGCCGATGTTGACACCTTAAGGGTAATCCATTGGTCTTCTTCTGGTATGTAAAAACGCTTTTTCTTTAAGTTTACATTAAACTTGCGCTTTGTTTTATTCATCGCGTGAGAAACGTTGTTTCCAACCATTGCTCTCTTTCCGGTAAGCTCACAAACTCTAGACATTTGTATAATATTTAGTTATTTTTAATCAGGCTGCAAATTTAATTAATATTATTGGTTTGCACAACAAAAGGATTTCAGTTTTTTGATATTTCTTTTAAAAGCATCTCAAAAGCTTTATTTGTAGCCTTTTTGATAACCCGCTCTCTTGAGTTTCCGAAGTTAAACTCTTGAGAAAAAACACCTCTAGGACTTGCAATAGCAATACAAACAGTTCCCACACTTGCTGAAGAATCTGTTGTTTTAGGCCCAGCCACTCCTGTAGTTGCAATTGCGTACTGACTCTCAAAAACAGTATTGCTTTGTAAAGCCATAGCCTCTGCCACTGGCTGGCTAACTACAGAATGCTTTTCTATAAGTGCAGAGTCAACCCCTAAGACATCTGTCTTTATCTGGGTTGCATAGGCAATCATGCCACCCTTAAAATAAGAGGAAGCTCCCTCCAAAATTGTAATTTCTCCTGCTATGGCACCACCCGTGCAGCTCTCTACAACACTTAAAAAACAGTGTTGGTTTTGAAGTTTCTTGCTAATTTGATCTTGAATACTAGTTTGGTCTTCAAAGCCTACAGAAATGTCATTTAACAAACCTCTTAGAATGCTCATTTGGGCATCTACAGCCTTTATTAAGCTTTGTTCATCTTGGCTTGAAGAAGACAAACGAAGTCTTACTCTTCCCAAAGAAGGTAAGTAAGCTAATTTAATATCTACAGGTAATTGGGCTTCCCAGGGGGCAATAATCTCTTGTATCTCGCTCTCTCCTTTACCATAAGTTAGCAAGGTTTTATGGTAAATAAATGGCCTGTTAAATTGTGTTTTTATTCTGGGCAACACATGATCTGAGATGAGTTTTCTCATCTCTATTGGCACACCTGGCATAGACACAAAGACAGTGTCTTGTTTTTCCATCCACATACCTGGAGCTGTACCTATAGGGTTTTGAAGCACAATGGCCTTTGATGGAACCATAGCTTGCTCTAGATTTGAGGGCAAAGGAGCTCTCTGTAAATATTTGGAAAATATATCGTTAATATTTTGCAGCACAACTGGGTTTTCTACCAAGGTGTCCTGAAAATACTCTAAAAAAGTTTTTTTAGTAATATCATCTTTTGTTGGCCCCAAACCTCCAGTAATAAGAACAATATCTACCCTGTTTTTTGCATCCTCTAGGGCATTTAAAATATGTTGTCTTTGGTCTTGAACAGAAGTGATTTGGTATACCTGCACACCTATTTTGTTTAACTCTTTGGCTATAAATACAGAATTAGTATCTATGATTTGTCCAATTAGTATTTCATCACCAATGGTTATTATTTCTGCTAGCATCTAGGTAGGGAAGTCTGTTTTTAATTCTTCAAAAACATGAGAAAGCACGCGGTTTAGTGTGTCAATATTTTCTTGGACAGAAGTTTCACTTCTTGAAGATTTAGTCCAAGATTCAATGGTCTTGACATCTTTTTGCACCTCTATACCCAACATTTCAAAATTTGGTTTCATTTTATGAGCAAACTGATAGGCTAATTCTTTGTTATTAGTCTCTATAGCCTTTGTAAGCCCTTCAAGATCTGAAGGAATCTCCTCTAAAAAAGTGTGCGCTACTATAGACATAAAGTCTTGATCACCATCCGCGATTGCGCTTAAACTAGCCTTAGAATAATGTGTGTCCATGAAATTAATTATTTAATTTTTATTTTAAAAAATTCTTCATCCGCAATAAATCCTGTTAACACATCATCTGGATTTACTTTAGCTACTCCTGCGGGTGTACCGGTAAATATAATATCTCCTATCTTTAAAGTGAAATATTTTGACACATATTCTATTAATTCATCAAATTTCCATAACATATGTGAAGCGTTTCCTTGTTGAACCACTTGCTCATTTTTTTTCAATGAAAAAGAGATAGCATCCAAGGACTCAAACCTACTCTTAGGTACAAATTTACCAATCACTGCGGCTCCATCAAAGGCTTTTGCTTTTTCCCAAGGAAGGCCTTTTTGTTTTAACTGTTGTTGTAAATCCCGTGCAGTAAAATCTATACCTAGGCCAATTTCATCGTAGTATTTGTGTGCAAATTTTTTATCAATATGTTTTCCAACTTTAGTTATTTTAATCAAAAGTTCGACCTCGTGTTGCACCAAATCACTAAACTGTGGTATAAAAAAGGGTTGTTTTTTTAAAAGTATTGAGGTATCAGGTTTTAAAAAAACAATGGGCTCTGATGGTCTTTCATTTTCAAGCTCTGTGATGTGATCTGCGTAGTTTCTACCAATACAAATAATCTTCATAATTGCTAAAATTGGATATTAAAACTTAGTATTTAATTTACTAAGTTTGATTTTGGTCAACACTTTTTTGGTATACAAAGGAAAATCTGCATTTAACAACCACCCAAAATAACCTGGTTCTTTTTCTAAGACCTCTAGCACGAGTGCACCCTTGTGTTTTCCAAAACTAAAAATCTCTTTACCCTCTTTGTCATAGCCAATATATCCTGCAAAATCTGCAAATTTTCTATGCACACTATACGCAGCCAAGCTAGAGACATTATTATCTAAATCATCGTACCTTGATAATTGAGCTTTTAAAACCTCATAGGTCGCGTTGGTGTCTGCAGCGGCGCTGTGAGCATCTACAAGTGTTTTACCACAATAGAATTGATAGGCTGCCTCAAGGGTCCTTTTTTCTTTTTTGTGAAAAATAGTCTGCACATCTACAGCAAGATTTTTCTTCATGTCAAAATCTACGCCGGCTCTCAATAATTCTTCTGCCAGTAATGGAATATCAAAACGGTTGCTATTAAAGCCCCCTAAATCACTATCTTTAATTAGCTCATAAACTTGCTTGGAAAGTTCTTTAAAAACAGGTTCATTGGCAACCATTTTATCGGTAATACCGTGCACTTCAGTAGTTTGAGGTGGTATTGGGACCGTAGGGTTTACCCTCCAGGTATGACTCTGTTTATTTCCGTTTGGAAATACTTTAAGTATAGAAATCTCAACGATTCTATCTGTAGCTATATTAACACCTGTAGTTTCTAAATCAAAAAAGCAAATGGGTTTGGTAAGTTGTAATTCCATAATTTAGGTTATCCTACAAAGGTAAAAGAAATTCAACCAATTAAATAAATAAGGGTATTTTATAAATACAAGAAGGCCTAAACAAAAAAACAAGAGGTGTTTTATGTATCTTATATGTGTGTCATTTTTTTAATCTAATAAAGGTAGATCGTCTATTTTCTTGATGTTGTTCTTCGCTACACTCAACGCCATCTGCGCAGTCATTTACAAGATCATACTCTCCATAGCCTTTTGAACTTAATCTTGAGGGGTCTATGCCATTTTGTATGAGCCAATTCTTTGTAGCATCTGCTCTTCTTCCAGACAACTTTTCATTATATATATCATTACCCCTTGCATCTGTATGAGATCCAATAATGATCTTCCAATCTGGATATAATTTCATAGCAGCTAAAACTTGTGCTATAATTTTTTGTGCATCTTCACGAATAAAACTCTTATCAAAATCAAAATAAATAATTGGTAATTTTAACTGGCACCCTAAATCATCTGGAGGACATGGTTTGTCATAGGTTAGCGGTATAATTACATTTACTGTATCTGTCTGGCTAGGTGTTATAAATAACTCCTCATTGGTGTCATACTGATTTTTCATGGCCCTTACGGTGTACTGAGTTTCACAATCTCTGCCAGGAAAACTGAAAGTGCCCTTATCTGAGGCTATTTGCTGTGATATTTGCTGGTTATTTTCATCTAGCAACTTCACAGTAGCTCCTGCGATGGGAGTTTGCGATTCACTATCCACAACAGTACCCGTGATATCTATTTGACAATTATAGAATTGAATTCTATAGATATCATCATCACTACTTCCTTGTTGTCCATCTCTGTTAGAACTAACGTAGCCTAAATTAATATCTTCTTCAATAATTAAATTAAAATCATCCTGGCTGCTATTGGCTGGGGAACCAACATTTACAATAGCTCCAATATCACCCAAATCACTAATTGGGGCAGAGAAAATATCATACCCACCAAGTCCAGGACGTCCATCTGTGGAGAAATATAAATTTCCGTTTTGGCTTATAAAAGGAAAGGATTCTCTTGTTTCTGTATTTACATCTGCACCTAAATTAATGGGCACTCCATAGGTGCCATCATCTGCAATGTTAACATACCATAAATCACTCATACCGTAACTACCTGGCATATCACTTGAGAAATATAAACGTTTTTCATCTACACTGAGTGCTGGATGTGCTGTTGAGTACTCTTGGCTATTGAAGGGCAACTCTATGGCATCTGTCCAGTTTCCTATACTGTCTTTTGTAGATTTATAAAGTTTTAACCGAACAGTTCTTTGCTTATCCCTCCCTGGTTTTCTATTTCCTTGGACGTAGTTATTTCTTGTGAAATAAATCACCTCTCCATCCCTTGTAAACACCGCAGAACTCTCATGATATTTTGTGTTTATCTTGTCACTTAAAGGCTCTTTCTCAGAGAGTTGACCTAAGCTATCACGCTTTGCAACAAATAAATCTAAATAGGGTTGGTTTGTCCAAAGATTTGTTTGCTCACCAACAGTTTGATCGGCAGAAGCAAAAACAATATTACCATTATAGTATGCAGAGCCAAAATCTGAGGTTGCAGAGTTAATACTTGTTTTAACGAGTTCGTATTTCTTTGATTGAAATGCTATTTCACTGAGATACTCTTTATTGTTTGTGTAGTTTTTTGCAATTAAATTATCTCCTGTAAGCAAAATATACTGCTCCATCATTTGATCAGACCTTATATAATCACCCTGTGTTTTCAGACTTTGTGCTGCTCTTAAATAATACTCAGCAGTTGTTTGCTCAGGAAATATTTCTACCAAATGTAGATACCATTTTGAAGCATTATCATACTCACTATTCCAGTAATAGGTGTCTCCTAATTTCTTGTAAATCTCTGCAGAGCCATAACCGTCTTCCACAACCTTCAGGTATACCTCACGAGCATCAATGTAGGCATATCTGTCAAAATCCTTGTCTGCTTGAGTAAGCTCATTTGTTTGAGAAAAGCCAAATCCAATGCTTAAAAACATAACAAGTAAGCTAAGTAACTTTTGTGTTGAACGGATATCCATACTATTGCTATTCTATTATTTTTTTCTTTTAATTTAAATTTATTAAGTAATCTCTAGATGTAATTTTTATCTAGAAGAATCTTGGTGTAAGCACTCTCTCTGGTTTAGTGAACACATCAAAACGCAACATTAACTCATAAGACCCATCACTATATATTTCTAGATCTGTGGTTTGATAATCATACCCAAGACCAATAAACAAACCCTCGTTTACCTGAAAACCTGCCATTGCAGTTATAGCTGCGCTCCATCTATAGGCAACTCCAAGGGTTAACTTCTGGTTAAACAATGCGTTTAAAGAAACATCTGCTTGCAAAGGTGCCCCACTCACTACCTTACTCATAAAGGCCGGTTTCAGTTTTAAATTTTCATTAATATCAAACACATATCCAGCAATTAGAAAGTAGTGTAAATTTTCTTGAGGTGTAGATTCAGAATTTGAGTTATCTAAACTAGAAACATCAAAATGTCTTGTAGTCAGGAAATTTGGAACAGATAAGCCCACATAATAATTTGGGGTATGATAATACATTCCTGCACCAATTTGAGGCTGAAATTTGTTATCTATATTATTTTGAAATCTTGGATCACCTTGGTCAAAAATATCCAATTTAGTAAAATCAACGTCTAGTATATGCATCCCTGCTTTTAAACCAAAGGCCAGGTTTCTATTCTCACCTACTTTAATTGTGTATGAATAGTCTACGGTAAAGTTTGTCTCCACGGCAGGACCTATTTCATCTACAACTATACTAAGACCTAAGCCCATGTTTTTGGCAGCACTCACAGGACCATCTATAGTAAAGGTTCCTGTTTTAGGGGCTCCCTCAAGACCTACCCATTGGCTCCGCATTAGCGCTCCAAAACTAAGCACCTCTTTTGATCCAGCATATCCAGGATTTACAACCTGAGTATTATACATATACTGGGTGTACTGAGGATCTTGCTGAGCAGAAACCCCCAGCATTCCAAAGAAAAACACCACAATAACAGTAATAAATTTATTTTTCATACTATACTTTTTTCAACTAAGAAACGTATCCCTTAGTACTAAATTTTTTGTTTTACCTATTTAAATATAAGTAACCAGCATAACTACTTTTGCCCGGATTATCTGGACCGTTAAATGTAATTATATAATAATAAGTACCCGTTGGCAACAATGTTTCTGGGGAAACCGTTTGACGTGCATCAGAATAACCCCTAAAGACATTCTCTTGATCATTGTTTCCTCCATAGCCATTAGTTTCAAAAACTTTCACACCCCAGCGGTTAAAAATCTGTACATTATTTTCTGGCCATTCACTAATACCATCTACAAAGAAAAAGTCATTTTCCCCGTTTCCATCTGCTGATACCGCATTAAATATCCTAAATTGAGCACCTACACTTGGCAAGGGTGTAATGGTAGGATCATCAGGATCTCCGTCTGAGTCTGGGTCAGAGTTTGTCACGTTATTTGGATCATCAGATGTATCAACAACCTCAATACCACCGGCAGTTACACTTGTAACTATGGCTTGATTAACAACCCTTTGAGCCTCAATATCTGCTTGGTTTATAACGTAAGTAGCCGAGAATGTCGTAGCATCAATTTGTCCTGGATCTAATGATGGGATTGGGCCACCTTCTATAACTAGTCCCGGTAATGGGTCTTCTATGGTAATGTTAAACAAAATTAAATTTCCTGTGTTAGTTACTGTAAAATTATAACTAATGGTTTCTCCTACATCGGCAAATCCATTAGCATTTTCATCATTAAAGACACCTTCCTTTTCAAGGAATATCGATGGATCTTGACACAAAATACTTATGGTACTATCATCTTCAAAATTGCTATTATCATCAGATAAATCATTTACCACATTGCCTGAAGGATCTAGCCCTTCTGCAATTGCTTGGTTACTTATAAGTCCATTCTCAACATCGTCTTGTGTAACGGTATAGATTGCAAAGAAACTTTCGGTATCACTCTCACCAGCTACTATGGTGACAGGACCACCTTGTACTGTAACCATTGGATCTGTTACGATAACTTGTGATAAAACTACATTTCCTAGGTTTGTAACTACAAAATCATACACTATAGTTTCGCCAATATCTACACACCCATCTCCATTCTCATCTGCTGGTGTTCCTGTTTTAATTAAAGCAATAATAGCATTATTACACAATAGAGTTACAGTTGGATCATCTTCTGTTAGTCTATCATCATCTGAAATATCGCTAACTATTTCCCCATCTGGAGTTAAACCAGTTGCTGTTGCAGTATTTGTTACTGAACCTATATCAATATCTGCTTGTGTTATTAAATAACTTGCCGTAAATGTAGTGGAATCTTCCTCACCGGGATTAAGAGAGATTGGACCCCCTTGCACATTTACCAGTGCATCATCAATATCAATATTTGTAATTACAGTATTACCGGTATTAACAACTCTAAAGTTGTAGGTAATGGTTTCTTTTACATTGGCACAATTATCACCATTGACATCGTTAAAGACGCCTGTTTTTATGAGTGCAATGGCATTATTTTGACATAATGGGGTTACCGTTGGATCATCTTGCAAGTAACTATCATCATCTGAAACATCACTAACAACAACACCCTCTGGATTTAAACCAGACACTATAGCCTCATTTGTTACAGACCCTGTATCAATATCTATTTGGGTAATTAAATAAATCGCTGTAAAAGTGGTGGCATCTTCCTGTTCTGGGGCAAGTGTGATAGGGCCTCCTACTACATTTACCATTTCATCATTAACATCAATATTTAATAGCGTCGTATTCCCAGTATTTTTAACTATAAAGCTATATGTAATACTTTCATTAACATTTGCACAATTATCACCATTTGCGTCATTAAATATTCCTGTTTTTATAAGTGCAATTCCATCTTGTTGACACAATGCAGTAACTGTTGGCGTATCATCGGTGATGGTATCTCCTGATACATCACTAACAATTCCGTTTACTCCTTCTCCAGTGGCTGTGGCCTGGTTGGTGATACTACCCGTATCAATATCTGATTGAGTTACACTATAGTCTTGAACATACACCCAAGTCTCTGTAACATCTAATACTCCGTTGGTGTTGGTATCTCCCGTGGGGATTGCCGTTAACAGTCCGCCAAGTAGTGGATCCGTTACACTAACTGAGCTAAGTGGTGTGTTCCCACCGTTGGTTACTGTAAAGGTATAGGTAACAGTATCTACCAAGGCCGTTGCACAACCGCTAGTATCTACATCATTAAAGACACCCGCCTTTGTAATTGCAATAGCATCTTCTTGACAAAGCAAAGTGA
>Ga0206126_10000154_pt1 | contig 93744 bp, 84 predicted proteins | sample Helgoland_Spring_5_FD_148621 | JGI IMG/M metagenome (GOLD analysis project Ga0206126, IMG submission 148621) | Pelagic subsurface seawater microbial communities from Kabeltonne, Helgoland, North Sea - Helgoland_Spring_Bloom_20160412_1 | ecosystem: Environmental > Aquatic > Marine > Epipelagic ...
AATGCTTTTGCTTTCGTTGGGGAGGTTGCTGTATTTAATGCTTCAATGAATTGGATTAACGTTTATTTGGTTACAAGATAAGGCTTTTTGATGTTTCACCGGCTCGCTCTTGAACCAGTTTAGGTAATAGAAATCCGGGTAATTCAGCTTGAATTTGGCTGAAAATTTCTACAGCATGATCCTTAGATACATCAAAATGGCTAGCGCCCTGAACGGGGTCTAGCATATGCAGATAGTAGGGCATTATTCCCGCATCAAATAGCTTTTCACTTAAAGCGATAAGTTGTTCGCTACTGTCATTTATCCCTTTAAGAAGTACGCTTTGGTTAAGCATAGTGATACCTGCAGATTTTAATTGATCAACCGCTTGGCATAGCTTCGCGTCTATTTCATTGGCGTGATTAATATGTAATACCATGGTCGGTTTTAGACGAGTGTTACCTAGCCAATCAAGTAATTGATTGTCGACCCTACTTGGAATAACCACGGGCAGTCGGGTATGAATACGCAGGCGTTTAATATGTTTTATCGATTCAATTTGTTGCGTAAGCCAACTTAGAAAATTGTCATTGGCGGCTAAGGGGTCGCCGCCGCTATAAATAACTTCATTAATTTCAGGCCGAGTTTTGAGGTAATCAAGTGCCTGCAACCACTGCTGTTTGCTTTGGCGGTTTTCTTGATAGGGAAAATGACGGCGAAAACAGTAGCGACAGTTGATCGCGCAGTTGGGGCTAATAATCATCAGAACCCGATTGCGATATTTATGTACAATGCCCGCTACGGGATTGTACTCTGATTCATTGACTGGATCGGTATTGAAGCTGGGGTCTTGCTTAAGCTCTGCTTCAATTGGAATTACCTGTTTGAGTAGGGGGTCTTCTGGGTTGCCATATTCCATTAATTGGACATAGTGTTGCGGCACTTTGATGGAAAATTCTTGGGTGGCAAGCTGGCTAGCGTTTAGATCTTTTGAATTTAAGCCCAGCAGTTGTAATAATTGGTCAATTGAACTGATACAGTTACTTAATTCAGCCTTCCAGTCTGAATAAATATTAATCGGTTGGCTTGTGGGTTCAGTTAACATTGAAATTTAATAACTACTCTTGTTTGGAATAAGCAGTTTACGCTATTTTTGGATTGTAGAGTGGAATTAACAGGAACAATTTTTGGACGATCATATCGATTTTATGCAGCAGGCATTAGTGCTTGCAGAGCAGGCTGCCCAGAAGGGTGAGGTGCCTGTGGGTGCTGTGGTAGTGGCAAATGGCGAAGTGGTTGGTAGAGGCTATAACTGTCCTATTGGGTCTTCTGACCCTACTGCGCATGCGGAAATTGTTGCCCTGCGCGATGCGTCTAAAAATTTAGAGAATTATCGACTGGCGGGCTGCGATCTGTATGTCACTATTGAGCCCTGCACCATGTGTGTGGGGGCTATGATTCATGCCCGTATTAATCGAATTATCTTTGGTGCGCCAGAGCCTCGTGCTGGCGCTTTAACCAGTCAGCTAGCCCTTTTAGAGTCGGGTCATTTTAATCATTCGATGCAATGGATAGGCGGTATCTTAGAGGATCAGTGCCGAGCTTTAATGAAAGATTTCTTTAAGCAACGACGCTAGTTTTTTTTATAGTGCGTCAGGGGTGACGGGCTGCCAGTTTTCTCGCTCTTTATCGGGGCTATTTTTATGATTAGATTGCTGTGACACAGAATTAAGCTGTAAATAAGACCGGTAGTACCGAATATTATTCACATAGATAACCGGTTCATTGCCGCGCGCGTAACCTCGTTTTAATGTGCTGTAATATTTCTTTTTACTGAGAAGTGGTAAGTGCTCCCTGACATCCACCCAAAGATCCGGGTTCTTATTATTTCTTACAGTTAGGATTCGCGCATCTTCTAAATGCCCAAAGCCGACATTGTAGGCAGCTAAGGCAAATAGACTGCGATCAGGGTCCTGTATGCGCTCGGGTAGTCGCGCCTTTAGTTTCAGGAAGTAGGCCACACCACCTTCAAGACTTTGCGCAGGGTCAAGGCGATTTGTGACGCCCATTTCTTTGGCTGTATCTAGAGTGAGCATCATCAGGCCGCGAACGCCGGTGGGAGACTTTGCACGGGGATTCCAATGGGATTCCTGATAGGCAATGGCGGCTACTAGGTGCCAATCTAGGTTATATTCTTCTGCCACTTGGCGGAACATGGCTTCAAATTTGGGTAATCGATTACTGACGAGCTGGCCTAGTTGTTTGGAGTCAGCGGCTGAAAAGCGTTTTGTCTGAGCGAATAATTGTTGCTTGATGGCATCGAGTTCACCGTTCTCAGTATACAGCTGTAAAAATTGGTTAGCGGCTTTGAGTAATGTGCCATCGCCATGATTCGGGAAAACCCAGGCTAACGCTTGGGGTGCAGAAACATTAAAGGCTTTGCGTGTATTGGGGTAAATATGACGATTAATGTCATAGGCCAGCGAGTCGGTAACCGTATAACTGATTTCACCCTCATGGACTTTACGGATTAATTCACTCATTTCAGCGTCATTTTCTTCGAGCCACTTCAGGCTTGGAAACTGCTTGCGTAATTGCTGTAAATTTTCACTGTGAGATGAGCCGGCAATAACAGCGAGATCACCTTTAAGTTGGCTTAAGGATTTTGGCTTCTGATCGCCTGCGCGATAAATAAGTTGCTGAACAACCTGATGATAGGGGTATGAAAATTTAAAGGATTTACCGCGATCTTCGGTATTCACCAGATTGGCTGCAGCAAAGTCACCCTGTGGGCCTCCCACCGAAAATAGCAAGCTAGGTAAAGTGGATTTGGTAGTGACTTTTAATTCAACACCTAAGCTGTCGGCAAATGCCTTGGCCAATACATATTCAAACCCATTTTTACCATCACCATCTTCAAAATAGGTGGTGGCCCCTGGTAGTGTCAGAACAACTAATTCGCCGCGTTGAATGACTTTTTCGATATCACTGATATGTGAGCTATCAGAAATATAAGCCAAACATAGCAGGGCAATAGCAAAGAGCATGCTGCGATTGCGGATCGTTCTAATGTGCGAGGGGAGCGGATCCATTCAGGGCCTTTATATGCCAGTTAATGGTGTTTTTGATTATTTTACATGGTTTAAACTCTGTGGCTAAGAATATGTGAAATCTAATTCATCTATTTGTGCCTAAAAGCGTAATTTTCAGATAAAATGTCGGCTTGTTTTTAACTGCTTAATTTTGGAACTTATTTCCTATGCTTATTATTGCCGGCGCTTCCGCTGTATCTGCTTTTCGCCAAAGAAAATTGCTTGCTAGCTTAAAGCAGGCAGCCCCTACCATTACGGATGTTAAGGCTGAATATCAGCATTTTGCGGAGGTCACTCAGCCTTTATCAAATAACGACACGGAAACACTTAAAGCATTAATGCAGTATGGCCCTATGGAACAGGCAGTTTCTACCAGTGGCCAGTTGCTTCTGGTTGTCCCTCGACCGGGTACTATTTCGCCATGGTCTAGTAAGGCGACCGATATTGCTCACAACTGTGGTTTAAAGCATGTTTTGCGTATCGAACGCGGCACGGCGTACTACATTGAATCTACTGAGCCATTATCAGGCCAGCAGTTAAATGATGTAGCTGATCTGCTTCATGATCGCATGGTTGAAACTGTATTTAATGATTTACAGCAGGCACAAACCCTTTTTGTACAGCATCAGCCGGCACCTCTAACTGAAGTGGATATTATGACCGGTGGCGTTAAGGCGCTAAAAGAAGCAAATATATCCCTAGGCTTGGCCTTGGCGGATGATGAAATTGATTATTTGGTCTCTAGTTTTCAGGGGCTAGGGCGTAATCCTACCGATGCAGAATTAATGATGTTTGCACAGGCAAACTCGGAACATTGTCGGCACAAGATCTTTAATGCTAGTTGGACCTTAGATGGCGAAGACCAGCCAAACAGTCTGTTTGGTATGATTCGCAATACCCATAAATTGGGTGGCGAAAATGTACTCTCTGCTTATTCTGATAATGCCGCTGTGGTTGCTGGCAGTATGGGTGGCCGTTTTTATCCTGACCCAGTGTCTAAAGAATATGGTTACTCGCAGGAACCAGTTCATCTGTTGATGAAAGTTGAAACCCACAACCACCCAACTGCTATTGCACCTTTTTCTGGCGCGGGTACTGGCTCTGGTGGAGAAATTCGCGATGAGGGTGCGGTAGGTCGTGGCTCCAAGCCAAAAGTCGGCTTAGTAGGCTTTACTGTGTCTAACCTACAGATCCCTAACTACACTCAGCCTTGGGAAGAAGATTACGGCAAACCTGATCGTATCGTATCGGCCTTGGATATTATGGTTGAGGGTCCCATTGGTGGTGCGGCGTTTAATAATGAATTTGGCCGACCTAATCTTTGTGGTTATTTTCGTACCTTTGAAGCTGATTTTTCTGGTGAGCGTCGCGGTTATCACAAGCCCATAATGATTGCCGGTGGCTACGGCAATATTCGTGAAGACCATGTTGATAAACCTGAATTTGAGCCCGGTGCAAAATTAGTGGTGCTGGGTGGACCAGCTATGTTAATTGGTTTAGGGGGTGGTGCGGCCTCTAGTATGACTACGGGTAGTAGTTCTGCAGATTTAGATTTTGCCTCGGTGCAACGTCAAAACCCTGAAATCGAGCGTCGCTGTCAGGAAGTGATCGATCAATGCTGGCAGTTAGGGGATACCAACCCGATTGCCTTTATCCATGATGTGGGGGCAGGTGGTCTTTCCAATGCATTACCTGAGCTAGTCAAGGATGGCGGTACTGGTGGTGTGTTTGATTTGAGAAAAGTGCCCAATGATGAGCCAGGAATGTCACCGGTAGAAATCTGGTGTAATGAGGCTCAGGAGCGCTACGTTTTGGCGGTTAAGCCTGAAGACATTCAGCGTTTTGAAGCTATCTGTCAGCGTGAAAGATGTCCATTTGCTGTGGTAGGTGAGGCCACTGAAGAAAAAGCGATTAAGGTAACTGATCAGCAGTTTGATAATAATCCCGTTGATTTACCGATGTCCGTGCTTTTTGGCAAGGCGCCAAAAATGCATCGTTCAGCTGAAAAGTTAGAGCTAGCAGGTGATGATTTTGGTACGCAGTATTTAAATATTAATGAGGCGGTGGTTCGGGTGCTTCAGCACCCAGCTGTGGCCAGTAAAAGTTTCTTGATTACCATTGGTGATCGCTCCGTAACTGGTATGGTGGCTCGCGATCAGATGGTAGGCCCTTGGCAGGTACCTGTGGCTGACTGTGCGGTAACTACAGTGACCTTCGATAGTTATGCAGGTGAGGCGATGGCCATGGGTGAGCGCACTCCGTTGGCGCTAATCAATGCCCCGGCATCGGGTCGTATGGCGATTGGTGAGGCAATCACCAATATTTGCTCTACCCGAATCGCTGATATTAAAGATATTAAACTTTCTGCTAACTGGATGTGTGCTGCCGGCTCAGCAGGTGAGGATGAAAAACTCTATCGCACCGTTGAAGCAGTTGGGATGGATCTCTGCCCTAAATTAGGGATTACTGTGCCGGTCGGTAAAGACAGTATGTCCATGCGCACTGCATGGCAGGATCAGGGTGAAGATAAGTCAGTGACTGCGCCTTTATCACTGGTTATTACCGGCTTTTCACCGGTGACTGATGTGCGCAAAACAGTGACACCTCAGTTGCAGGATGTTGCGGATGAAACTCAGTTAATTTTGATTGATTTGGGTGCCGGTGCCAATCGCTTAGGTGGCTCAATTTTGGCGCAGGTTTATTCTAAGATGGGTAGCGTGGCACCGGATGTTGATGATGCCGAAAGCCTAAAAGCCTTTTTTAATACTACTCAGGCGCTTCTAGAAGAAGACAAATTGCTGGCCTACCACGATCGTTCTGATGGTGGGTTGTTTACTACCCTCGTTGAAATGGCCTTTGCCGGGCATACCGGTGTTTCTGTAGATATTGGTGCTTTGGATAATGATGATTTAGCGGTTTTATTTAATGAAGAGCTAGGTGCGGTTGTTCAGGTGCACAGTGATCACGCAGCTGAGGTGTTAGAGCAGTTTACACAGGCTAATATCCAGGCCTATGCCTTAGGTACTGTTAATAAGGCCGATAGTATCGATATTAGTCGCGATGGCGATCTGTTGTTCTCTAAAACTCGGGCTGATTTGCAAGAACATTGGAGTCGTACCTCTTATCAAATCGCTTCGCGCCGAGATAATGCCGATTGCGTCAAAGAAGAGTTTGATCGCATTGCCAATGCTGATGCGGGCTTATCTGCCAAGCTTAGCTATGACCCCGCTGATGATATCAGTGCGCCCTATATTCAGAAAGGCGCAAAACCGAAAATGGCTATTCTGCGTGAGCAGGGTGTTAACAGTCATTTAGAAATGGCGGCTGCCTTTGATCGCGCAGGCTTTAGTGCGGTGGATGTGCATATGAGCGACCTGCTTGCTGAGCGCCAATCACTGCAAGACTTCTCTGGTTTGGTAGCCTGTGGTGGCTTCTCCTATGGTGATGTTTTAGGTGCTGGCGAGGGTTGGGCAAAAACAGTCTTATTTAATAATCAGCTACGCGACCAGTTTGAGCAATTTTTCCATCGTCCAGAAACTTTCAGTTTAGGTGTGTGCAATGGTTGTCAGATGCTTTCAAATCTTAAAACCCTTATACCGGGTGCTGAGCTTTGGCCACGATTTGTACGTAACCTGTCCGAGCAATTTGAAGCGCGCTTCTCTTTGGTAAGAGTGGAAGAGTCGCCTTCAATTCTTATGCAGGGTATGGCTGGCTCTTATATGCCAATTGCGGTATCTCATGGTGAGGGCCGTGCCGAATTTGCTAATGCACAAGCCTTGAGTAGCCTACAGCAGTCTAATCAGATTGCCATGCGCTACTTAGAAAATAATTTATCGGTGGCATCCAAGTACCCCGCTAACCCCAATGGTTCCCCTGATGGAATTACTGGTGTAACCTCAATGGATGGACGGGCAACCTTAATGATGCCCCATCCGGAGCGGGTTTTCCGAACTGTTGTAAATTCTTGGCACCCTGAGGATTGGGGTGAGGATAGTGGCTGGATGCGACTATTTAGAAATGCGAGAGTTTTTGTAGACTAAACTTATTAGTCTAACTAAGGGTTAATTATGAATAAAATTCCAAACGAACCAGAATTAGTTAAAAAAGCACTGCAAATAGGTGCGGTGTATGCGCAGAAGCGCGCTTACGGTAAAATTGAGTCTCATGATTCGGTAAAGCTCAAGGTAGAATTTATCTACAAGGTGCTGGTCGAAGATAAGCTTATTCAGCCCCTCGCTAAGGATCAAATTAGTGACCCTAATATGCGTCATAAGTTGGCACTGTGGATTTCCCGCCAGCTGCCCGCAGACCATCCGCTGTTAAAAGAAAGCTAATTATTCCGCTATTTTCTTAGTGATTCACATGTTACCCTTGCGCCCGAGTTGGCCAGGCAATCGCTGTAGTAATTTCTCGATCATTCGCTTGCGTTTGAAAGGGTGTATTACAGAGGAAAGTCCGGGCTCCATAGGATAGAGTGCCAGGTAACGCCTGGGGGGCGAAAGCCTACGGAAAGTGCAGCAGAGAGTAGACCGCCGATGGCTCCGCAAGGAGAACAGGTAAGGCTGAAAGGGTGCGGTAAGAGCGCACCGCGTTGCTGGTAACAGTTAACGGCAAGGTAAACCCCACTCGGAGCAAGACCAAATAGGTTTCCATAAGGCGTGATCCGCGTTGGAAACGGGTAGGTCGCTTGAGGTAAGCGGTGACGTTTATCCCAGATGAATGATTGTCCTCGACAGAACCCGGCTTATCGGCCAACTCACCCTTATTTTTTTAAGTTTTTTTATACTTTCAAAACTAGTCGGTAAAGAAGCTTTTTTATCCCCTTAAAGAATATTAAATATTTTTTATAGACCTAAATATTCTTAAAATCACCAAAAGCTAGAAGTTACTTTAAGTTGCTGTCTTAGCTGACTGTTTTATATTTGTTAATTTTTAACCCCCTCTCAGGCATCTATCAACCCTACCGGAACTAACTGATTTTATTAGTTTTTTTCCCATCTATTCGCCTTGACATTGTAGCCCACTGATCTTAATCTCTATTTGTGGGTAAAAGTGGCAAAAAGTGTATCTTTTTTGGTCTAAAGTGGAGTCAAAGGGTAAAAAATGTTTAGAGGTAGTGATCCAATCAATATGGACGCGAAGGGACGGATGGCAATTCCGACTCGATATCGCGCCCTGCTGGATACAGTTTGCAAAAGCGAGCTGGTGATCACTATTGATATGAAATCCCCCTGTTTAACACTCTCGCCATTACCTGAATGGAAAAATTTTGAGGAAAAAGTTGCGGCACTCCCTGCTATGGACGACTTGGGCGAAATGCTCAGTCGGTTTGTTGTGGGTCAGGCAAAAGATCTGCAGGTTGATGGCAGTGGCCGAATTTTGATTCCTACCGAGTTGCGCGGCTATGCGGAGCTTGATAAAAAACTTGTGTTAGTGGGGCGAACTCAGCGCTTAGAGATTTGGTCTGAAGCTAACTGGAATGCAGAGCGCGAGAAATCCCAGGCAACTTATCGCGAAATGCTTATGGACAAAGAAAGCATGTCCGATGCACTTAAAAATCTATCATGGTAGACGGGTTTAGCGCCGAAGAGGCGAGTGCGGCCGAGCATTCAACGGTGCTTTTGAAAGAAGCTGTTGATGGTGTAGCGATTGATGCAGACGGTTTATATATAGATGGCACCTTTGGTCGAGGCGGTCATACGGCTGAGCTGTTATCTAGACTGTCGGAGAAGGGCTCGGTTATCGCTATTGATAAAGATTTGGATGCAATTGCGGCGGGGCAGGCCCGATTTGCGGAGGAAGACCGATTAACGCTGGTACATGCCAGTTTTGCTGAGCTTGCGGAGATTGTTAAGCAAGCGGGAAAGCATGGTGAGGTCGCAGGTGTTCTGTTGGATTTGGGTGTTTCTTCCCCACAACTGGATGTAGCTGAACGAGGCTTTAGTTTTTTGCGTGATGGTCCTTTGGATATGCGCATGGATACCAGTAAGGGCTTATCAGCAGCCGAATGGTTGGCCTCAGCAGATGAGCAGGATATTTCTAAAGTGATTAAGGAATATGGTGAAGAGCGTTTTGCAAGAAGAATGGCGGCGGCCATAGTGCGAGAGCGTGCCGAAAAGCCGATTGAGCGAACCGTGCAGTTAGCCAAAATATTAGCTGATGCGCACCCAGCATGGGAGCGGGGTAAGCACCCTGCAACCAAGGCGTTTCAGGCAATAAGAATTTTTATTAATCGTGAATTAGCTGATTTAGAAGATTTACTGCAACAGGTTATCGATAGCCTGACAGTAGGCGGCAGATTGGTAGTGATAAGTTTTCACTCTTTGGAAGATCGACGAGTAAAGCGTTTTATTCGCGATCAGGAGCGTGGAATTAAATTGCCAAAGAATATACCGATTCCTGATGTAGATCGCGGTGTTCGGTTGGTCAAGGTAGGTAAGGCCATCAAGCCGGCAGCGATTGAGGTAGAAAATAACGTGAGATCGCGCAGTGCGGTAATGCGTATCGCGGAACGAGTAGCTTGATCAGATGTCTGATTTTAGCGTCGTAAAAATTGGTTTGTTGTGGCTAGCAGTTGTTGCCAGTGCATTGGCGGTAACTCATTACAGTCACACCTATCGTCAGACCTATGGTCAGTTGACGGCAATGCAGCGAGAGGGAAACCAGTTACAGGTTGAGTATGGCAGATACCTTCTAGAGCAAAGTGCAGTGGGTTCATTACAGCGGGTAGAGGGTATGGCGGCAGATGAGTTAAATATGCGTACGCCAAAGGCCAGTGAAATAATTATGGTAAGACAATAATAAAAATACGCGGGCGTAAAGCTCTATTTTTTTTAAGGCAAAGGTAAAAATGTGACCCAGCAACAGTCGCAAAAGTTAATCCCCAGATGGCGTTACTTTTTAGTAATGTCGGGGCTTTTCTCTCTGCCGATTTTGCTCGCCACCCATATAGCTCAGTTACAAATCATGCCCGATGAAGAATTTGGTGTTGATTTTCTTCAGGATGAGGGCGATGCGCGATCTATTCGTCGTGTGCCAATTCCTGCTTATCGTGGGCTTATTACCGATCGCAATGGTGAGCCTCTAGCGGTAAGTACCCCAGTGACTTCACTGATTGCTAACCCAAAGCTAGTTAATAAGTTGGCCTCTGAAGAAGATCTCATAAAATTATCTAATGCGCTGGAGGTGAGTTTTCCACAGCTTAGCGCGCGCCTTAAAAGATATCGCAAAAAATCATTTATGTATTTGGCGAGACAGCTCCCAGTAAATGAGGCTCAGCGTGTTCTCGATTTGGGTATATCGGGTATTGAGGGTCGTCAGGAATTTAAACGCTTTTACCCAGCCGGTGAAGTGACATCGCAGTTAGTGGGTTTTACCAATATTGATGAAGTAGGCATTGAGGGCATGGAGCTTGCCTATAACGAATGGTTGACCGGTAAAGCAGGGTCTAAAAAAGTCATCAAAGACAATAAGGGTCGCGTGATTAAGGATATCTCGCTGATTAAGCCGGCGCACGCCGGTGAAAATTTGCGACTGAGTATTGATTTGCGAATTCAGTATGCCGCTCACCGCGCACTTAAAAAAGCGGTAGACAAGCATAATGCTAAGTCTGGCTCGGTTGTGGTGCTGGATGTTGAGACCGGTGAAGTATTAGCCATGGTCAATCAACCTTCCTTTAACCCCAATGATCGTTCAAAGTTAATTCCGGGTTCGGTGAGAAATCGAGCCATGACCGATATTATGGAGCCGGGCTCTACGGTTAAGCCATTTACAATTTTAGCGGCCTTAGAAAGCGGTAAATTTGAGCCCAATACAACCATTGATACCCATCCGGGCTATCTGAAAGTTGATTACAAAGAACTGAAAGACCAAAGAAATTATGGATTGCTGGATCTTGCCGGCATTATCTCTAAATCGAGTAATGTGGGGACTTCCAAGATTGCTTTACAGTTAAATCCCAATGAAACCCGAGAGTTATTTGAGCGTGTTGGGTTTGGTGAAAATGTTGGCAGTGGTTTCCCCGGTGAAACCAGCGGTAGCCTACCGGCACATCGTCGCTGGGATTCTGTTACACAGGCAACTTTTTCTTTTGGTTACGGTTTAAGCGCCTCTACGTTACAGTTGGCCCGAGCCTATGGAGTATTGGCTAGCAATGGAGTTCGTAAAGAGGTTTCTCTGTTGCCGGTGGACTCAGCTCCAGAGGGTGTAAGAATTATCGATGAAGAAATAGCCGATGAAATGCGTTACATGCTTCATGCGGCCACAGGTAAAAAAGGTACAGGCAATCGAGCGACCATTAAAGGTTATTCGGTAGGCGGAAAAACCGGTACATTGCACAAGCCAAATAGTGCAGGCGGTTATCATGAAAGAGTTTATATGTCTGCCTTTGCAGGCTTTTCTCCTATTGATAACCCACGTTTGGTAACAGTTGTGGTTGTCGATGAGCCCAGTCAAGGAGATTACTTTGGCGGAGTAGTTGCGGCCCCGGTTTTTTCTGAGGTTACAGGAAATGCGTTGCGCCTAATGCAGGTGACGCCAGATCAGGTCAAGGCTAATGGTCCCATAGTGAAGCGCTCAGATGCGGTGCTGCGAGGGGAGTCATGATGACGCTGGCTAAAAAATATTTTTTATCACTAGAAACCCTTGTAGAGGGATTTTCGACGAATACCCTGAATTCAACTGTTTCTGTTAGCGGTATAACCATTGATAGTCGATTGGTTAAACAGGGTGATTGTTTTGTGGCCTTAAAGGGTACTCAAACAGATGGGTCTCATTATATTGAGCAAGCGATTGGATCTGGGGCTGTGGCTGTTTTAGTAGAGGCACAGTCAGAGCTTTTGGTTGATCAAAGTCGCCTATCAGTTCCAGTTGTAGCAATTAATCAGCTGTCCTCTCGATTGTCTGAAATCGCTGGGCGGTTTTATGGCAATCCATCCCATGATATGGATGTCGTTGCCTTTACCGGCACTAATGGAAAAACCACCTGCTCCCTGTTATATGCCCAACTATTGGCCAAAGCTAAGGTCTTGGGTGAGCAGCAAAAATCTTCTTTTATTGGCACTACCGGTTATGGCGTTGCCGAGCCGCAGTGTTCAAATACCTCAGATCAATTATTTAAAGCTAAGCGTTCGGGTGATATTCAGTTAACTACGCCAGATGCAGTATCAGTGCAAAGAATAATGGCTGAATTAGCAATGAACGGTACACAATCTGTTGCCCTAGAGGCCTCATCGCATAGTTTAGTGCAGTGTCGCCTAGAGTCTATTGAGATTGATATTGCGGTGTTCACCAATTTAAGTCGTGACCACCTAGATTATCATCCAGATTTAGAGAGTTATGCGGCCGCCAAGGCTCGCCTTTTTGAATTACCTTCAGTGCAAACTGCAATCATTAATTTAGATGATGCTGTGGGCATAGAAATAGCCGCTAATTTGCCATCAGCCATGCAGCTAATTACCTTTAGTTTGGATAATCAGGCAGCAGATATTTATTGTCAGCAAATTGATTTAGATGCATCAGGTATTCGCGCTCAGCTTGTGACCCCATGGGGCGAGGGTGAAATAATCTCTAGTCTTATCGGTAGCTTTAATCTCAGTAATTTACTTGCAGTTGTGGCAGCGGCCTGCGCTCGAGGTGTAACCCTAGAGAATTGCTTGCAGTTGTTGCCTGAGTTGCAGGCAGCGCCTGGTCGTATGCAGTCAGTATCTGTTAGCGCAGAGCCTCAGGTAATAATCGACTATGCTCATACGCCAGACGCCCTCGAGAAAGCGCTTCAGGCAATTAAGCCCTATTGTTTGGGGCAGTTATGGTTGGTATTTGGCTGTGGTGGAAATCGCGATACGGGTAAGCGAATTGAAATGGGAAAAATTGCTGATCAATACGCAGATAGAATTGTCGTTACTAATGATAATCCGCGGTTTGAGCAACCCGAGCAGATTGCTGAGAAAATCATTGAAGGGATTGATGGTGATGTTAACGTTGAGCTAGATCGCAGACGTGCTATTTCAACCAGTATTATGCAGGCAGAAAGCCAAGATATTATCCTAATTGCTGGCAAGGGCCATGAAGACTATCAGATTATAGGTGATACTCGATTGTCCTTTAGTGATCAGCAAGAGGCATTAATTGCTTTAGAGGCTGTGCTAGCCTCGCGCGAGCATCACAATAAAGGCGGTGTCTCATGATGACAGAATTGCGCCTAACTGACGCTGCATTAGCCTTTGGTGGTACGTTATTAAATCCAGACTGTGGGTTTTCTCAGGTTTCAATTGATAGTCGCAAAATATCTGATGGTCAGTTATTTGTAGCCCTTGAAGGTGAGCGTTTTGATGCCCATGAATTTCTTGAAGAGGTTACCACCCTTGCCTGCGGGTTAGTGGTTTCGAGGCCCAATAAAAATTTGCCGATTCCCCAGTGGGTTGTTGAAGACACAACGGCAGCTTTGGGGCAGTTGGCGCATATGAAGCGCGAGCTTCTTAACGGGCCATTAATTGCAATTACGGGCAGTAGTGGAAAAACCTCTGTTAAAGAGATGATTGCGTCTGTATTGGGACAGGAATCAAAGGTTCATGCCACTGAGGGCAATTTAAATAATCATATTGGTGTGCCATTAACCTTGCTTTCGATGCCGACTGATACTGATTTTGCGGTTATTGAGATGGGTGCAAGCGCAATAGGTGAGATTTCTTACCTATGCGATATTGCCCGTCCCGATGTGACTCTAGTCAATAATATTCAGCACGCACATATTGAAGGCTTCGGTTCAATTGAGGGCGTAGCCACAGCCAAGTCAGAAATTTACAGAGGTCTTAAGCCTTCTGGGATTGCAGTCATTAATTTGGACCTTGTCTGGTCAGATGCTTGGTTGACGGAGTTTACTGATAAGCAGTGCCTAACTTTTTCTACGGAACACTATAATGCTGATGTGGTCGCTGAGAACATCAGTATTTTGGATACAGGTTGTTGTCAGTTTGATCTATGTAATGGCAAGGCCAAAAAATCAGTGACCTTACCTGTGCCTGGAATCCATTCAGTTAAAAATGCCATTGCTGCTGCCGCCTGCTGTATAGCCGCTGGTGTATCTCTTGATCAAATCGTGATGGGGCTAACTGCGGTGAAGCCTGTTGCTGGTCGACTTAATCTTCATCAGTTAACCGATAATATCGCGCTATTCGATGATACCTACAACGCCAATCCAGATTCTTTTATGGCAGCCATTGATGTGCTGGCTAATACACAGGGCTATCGCCTTTTAGTGATGGGGGATATGGCAGAGTTGGGCGAAAAGGCGATGGAAATGCATTGTGAAATTGGTCGCTATGCTGCAGAAAAAGGCATTGAAGGGCTTTATTCGGTAGGCGTCTTAAGTGCGGTCGCTAGCGATGCATTCGGTGGTAATCATTTTTCAGATAAGCAGGCATTAATGGCTGCTTTAGAAGATGTCTGTGCAAAAAAATCAAAGGTAACCCTGCTAGTAAAAGGGTCGCGAAGTTCTGGTATGGAGGAAGTAGTGACAATGCTTTCTAACAAGGAGAAAAGCTAATGCTGTTATGGCTTGCTGAATATTTAAGTGACTTTTATAAACCATTTTCTGTGGTTCAGTATTTAACCCTTCGCGGCATTTTTGCGGTGTTAACCGCCTTGCTTATTAGTTTAATTGCGGGCCCTAAGGTGATTCGATTGCTTAACCGATTACAGATGGGTCAGGCTATTCGCTCAGATGGGCCCAAGAGCCATCTTGAAAAAGCGGGCACGCCGACCATGGGTGGCTCACTGATTTTAATAGCTATATTTGTGAGCGCCTTACTATGGTCAGATTTGAGTAATCTTTATGTCTGGGTAGTTATGGCGGTAACTTTTTTCTTCGGACTTATTGGTTGGGTTGATGACTATCGCAAGGTGGTGGAAAAAAATCCTCGTGGGTTGCCTGGTCGTTGGAAGTATTTCTGGCAATCAGTGGTAGGGCTTGGGGCAGCTATTTTTCTATACGACAACGCACAAAGCCCAGCTGATTTAGAGCTAATTGTTCCATTCTTCAAGGATGTAGCTATTTATTTGGGTCCGTTATTTGTTGTATTGGCCTATTTCGTGATTGTTGGAACCAGTAATGCGGTGAATTTAACCGATGGCCTTGATGGTTTGGCAATTTTGCCCACGGTACTTGTTGCCGGTGCCTTAGGTATCTTTGCTTACCTAACCGGTAACTTTCAATTTGCGAGCTATCTACATATTCCATACATAGCCGGTGCTGGCGAGTTATTGATTTTCACTGCGGCTATCTGTGGTGCCGGACTGGGTTTTCTGTGGTTTAACACCTATCCCGCTATGGTGTTTATGGGCGATGTAGGCTCACTGGCATTAGGCGCTGCACTAGGCGTGATTGCGGTCATAGTTCGTCAAGAAATTGTATTAATGATTATGGGCGGTGTTTTTGTGATTGAGACCCTATCAGTGATTTTACAGGTCGGCTCATACAAATTAACCGGTAAGCGCATTTTTAGAATGGCGCCCCTGCATCATCATTATGAATTAAAAGGTTGGCCAGAGCCGCGAGTCATTGTGCGCTTCTGGATAATTACTGTGATGTTAGTCCTTATCGGACTGGCAACTTTAAAGTTACGTTAAGGATTGGATAAATAAGTGGCCGAAATTATTGTAACTAATCGCAAAACTGCAATCCTTGGTATGGGAGCTACAGGCCTGTCCGTGGCTGCCTTTTTTGATGCACAGGATATAGCATTTGATCTTGCAGATACTCGTAATGAGCCACCCAATTTAGCGGCTGTTTCAAAGCAGTATTCAAAGGCTGAGATTATCACAGGTGCATTTGATGCCGAATTTCTCTGCCGATACAACCGCTTGATTGTGAGCCCAGGTATTTCACTGAATGAACCCGCTTTGGTTGCGGCTAAAGAGAAGGGTGTTGAGTTACTGGGTGACCTTGAATTATTTCTAGAGCAGGTCGAGGCGCCGGTGATTCTTATTTCAGGCTCTAATGGTAAAAGCACAGTTACCGAGCTTGTGGGACAAATGGCTAAAGACAGCGGTTTAATAACTGCAGTGGGCGGCAATCTGGGTACGCCGATGCTAGAGCTTCTCGATCAACGCAATGAACTCTATGTGATTGAGGTATCTAGCTTTCAGCTAGAATTGTTGAATGATAGCCGTGGTGCTATTGCTGGATTATTAAATATCAGCCCTGATCATCTTGATCGATACAACAATCTTCAGGATTACCATACAGCTAAGCATCGAATATTCCGCGGTGCGAGTAAAGTGGTTGTGAATCGTGAAGATGTTTTAACGCGACCATTAATTTCAACTCAAATTCCAATGATTAGTTTTGGTTTAAACCAATCAGATCTTGGTAGTTTTGGAGTATTACAGGGGCTTGAACAGGGTTACTTATCCTATGGCATTGAGCGCCTAATGCGTATCGATCAAATTGCATTAAAGGGCTCTCATAACATTGCTAATGCACTGGCAGCATTATCCCTGGGTTATTGTGTTGATCTGCCCATGCAGAGCATGCTGGATACCTTGAAAGTATTTAAAGGCTTGCCCCATCGCTGCCAGACTGTTCGAACTATAGATTCAGTAGCCTATATCAATGATTCAAAAGCCACTAATGTGGGGGCAACTGTTGCCGCGCTCAAGGGGTTTGGTGCTAAAGACCATAAAAATATTATTCTTATTGCTGGTGGTCAGGCCAAGGGTCAAGATTTTTCAGCACTACAGAAAGTCGCTAAAAAGGTTGTTAAGCGCGTTATTTTAATCGGTGAAGACGCAGATCAATTAAGATTGGCACTTAACGATTGCGTTGAAATTGAAATAGTTGATTCTATGCAGTCAGCCCTATTTAGCTGTCATCAAGCCGCTGAATCTGGCGACACGGTGTTGTTATCTCCTGCCTGTGCAAGCTTCGATATGTTTGACGGTTTCGAGCATCGCGGGCATTGTTTTATTGAAGCGGTAGATGCCATGGCATCGGCTCAAGGAAGTATCCAATGAGCCAGTCAATACCCTTGAAAACAATGGCTCAGAGAAACGACAGCTGGTTCGTTGATAGTAAGCTTTTAGTGCCAGCAATGGCATTATTGTCTATCGGCTTAATTATGGTGGCGTCTTCGTCATTTAGTTATGCTGAGCATAGATTTGATGATCAATTTTATTTTGTTAAGCGACATTTCGCCTATCTTCTGTTGAGTATGGGCGCTATTGCTGTGGGCTTTTATACCTCGCCAACAGTCTGGTCGAAATACAGTCTCGCATGGATACTATTATCTATTCTTCTGCTTATTGCGGTGCTTGTTCCCGGCGTTGGGCTAAATCTTAATGGCAGTCGCCGCTGGTTAGGTGTGGGCGGATTTACTCTGCAGGTTTCTGAGTTTGTTAAAGTGGCAACGGTTATTTTTCTTGCGGCGCAACTAGAAAAGTATCGCGATACTCTTAGTGACAGCTGGCCGCAGTTTCTTAAATTAATGGCCGTGGTCATGGTGCTTTCAATACTGCTTATTCTTGAGCCTGATTTTGGGTCAGTAGGGGTTTTGGGCTGTACCTTTATGGTGATGCTATTTTTAGGTGGCTCGCATATTCGTCAATTTTTATCGGTATTAGTTTTAGCCGCATTATCTTTTTGGGTGATGGCTACTGCAGCCCCCTATCGTATGGCACGGTTAACCGCATATTTGGATCCATGGTCAGACAAGTTTGATTCTGGTTACCAGCTAACGCAGTCGTTAATTGCCTTTGGTCGTGGTGAGTTATTCGGTGTTGGCCTGGGTCAGTCGGTGCAAAAAATGCTCTATTTACCCGATGCACACACAGATTTTGTGTTTGCCATCTATGCTGAAGAATTTGGCTTTGTTGGCGTTATATTCTTGCTGTTTTTATATAGCTTTTTTGTGGTGCGCATCATGCATCTCGGCAAAAAAGCCATCAGCCGTCAAAATTGGTATGCCGCCTATGTATTAATAGGTTTTGGTCTGATTCTTAGTGGTCAGGCATTTATTAACCTAGGCGTAAATGCAGGACTGTTGCCTACCAAAGGCCTTACTCTGCCATTTATTAGTTATGGCGGCAGTAGCCTTTTAGTTTGTTGTGCCATGTTAGGCATGATGCTGCGGCTAAGTCATGAGTTAGAGCGCACCAAAACTGTTTCGGGGAGGTCTGGCTATGAGCGATAGAACAGAGTCCAATCATTCCCGAGTCATGATCATGGCCGGCGGAACCGGTGGCCATGTATTCCCAGCCCTAGCAGTTGCTGAAATATTGATGGCAAATAATGTCGATGTTTCCTGGTTGGGTACGCGCAAAGGTATTGAATCTCAATTGATCCCTCAGCGTGGAATTGATTTAAATTATTTAAATATTGAAGGGCTGCGAGGTCGTGGTTTGTTAGCACTTTTAAGAGCGCCTTTTAAATTACTGTCCTCAGTACTGCAGGCCTGCTCGGTTATCAGCCAATTCAATCCATCCGTTGTATTAGGTATGGGCGGTTTTGCCTCTGGTCCTGGCGCAGTCGCCGCAAAATTAAAAGGCATACCGCTGGTTATTCACGAGCAAAATTCAGTGGCCGGGACAACTAATAAACTTTCTGCCAAGTTAGCCACGAAAATAATGCAGGGCTTCCCAAATACCTTTAAACAGGCTGAGTGGTGCGGTAATCCTATTCGATCAGAAATAGCTGCTTTACATCATGATTCAGGTCGACTTGTAAATAGATCAGGCCCACTGCGCGTGCTTGTTTTAGGCGGTAGTCGAGGTGCTTTGGCAATTAACAAAATAATACCTCGTGCACTGGCAGCAATTGACAGCCAGTACAGGCCTGAAGTTCTTCATCAGGTGGGTGATAAACACTTAGAGCTTACCCAAAACCTGTACCTAGAACAGGGGCATGATATTAATTCATCAGCCATCAGCATTGTTCCCTTCATTGATAAAATGGACCAAGCCTATGCATGGGCTGACTTTGTTATCTGCCGCTCAGGTGCGTTGACGGTGGCTGAGCTAACCGCAGTTGGGTTAGGCGCCTTTTTAATTCCTTTTCCTTATGCCATCGATGATCACCAGACCGTTAACGGTCAATGGCTGGTGGATTCTGGTGCAGCTGAAATGCTGTCGGAATCAAATTTAACCGCTGAAAAATTAGCCGACTATATAAAACAAGTTGCCAACAATAGAGATCAATGTATAGCCATGTCTCAGTGTGCAAAAACAATTGCCAAATTGGGTGCCGCTGAACGTGTTGCTGAGGTTTGTTTGGAGGTTGCCAATGGATAATAAAATAGGCTTTCAGCCACCAGAAATGCGCCGCATTCGTCGTATTCACTTCGTAGGTATTGGCGGCAGTGGTATGAGTGGTATTGCCGAGGTGCTACTTAATCAGGGCTATCAAATTTCTGGGTCTGATCTCAATATTAGCGCAACGATCAAGCGTCTACAGACCAATGGTGTCAAATTCTTCAAAGGTCATGATAAGAGCCATATTGAAGGTGCCGATGTGGTGGTTAAATCCTCAGCGGTGACTCTAGAAAACCCTGAAATAGCAGCGGCCTTTGAGCTTGCAATACCGGTGGTAAGGCGGGCAGAAATGCTTGCAGAATTAATGCGCTATCGCCATGGTGTGGCGGTTGCAGGTACCCATGGTAAAACAACCACAACCAGTTTAATCGCTGCTGTTTTTGCTGAGGATGGTCGCGACCCAACCTTTATTGTGGGGGGGCGTGTTAATCGAACGGGAACCAATGCTAAATTGGGCGATAGTCGTTATCTTATTGCAGAAGCTGATGAAAGTGATGCATCGTTTTTACATCTTCAACCAATGGTCTCTGTAGTGACTAATATAGAGCCCGATCATATGGAAACCTATGGTTTCGATTTTGAACAATTAAAAACTACCTATATTGAATTTTTACACAACTTACCTTTCTATGGCTTAGCTATTGTCTGTATTGATGACCCTGTAATTAGAGAATTGATTACCCGTATTGGTCGTCCCACATTGACCTATGGTTTTAGTGAGGATGCGATGTACCGCATAGAACAGTTTGCTATGGTCAACGGCTTTGCTGAGTTTGAGATTAATCGACCTGACAATCGACCGACCCTATCTATTCGTATGCAGATCCCAGGGCGTCATAACGCCTTAAATGCAGCAGCAGCCATTGCTATAGCAAGCGATGAGGGTATTGAAGATCAGGCAATTATTACCGGATTAGAAAAATTCTGTGGCGTTGGTCGTCGTTTCGAAATCATTGCTGAATACCCTGTTGAAAATAATTCAGAGGTGGGCACAGCGATGTTAGTGGATGACTATGGCCATCATCCTACAGAGCTTAAGGCAACCATTGATGCAGTTCGCGATGGTTGGCCAGATAAACGACTGGTTATGATTTTCCAGCCTCATCGCTACAGTCGAACCAGGGATTTATACGAAGACTTTGTACAGGTTCTTTCTGAAGTTGATTTGCTGATGATTCTTGATGTTTATTCTGCTGGCGAAGAGTCGATAGTGGGTGCGGGTAGCAAGAATTTATGCAATAGCATTCGTCAGCGAGGCGGTATAGATCCCCTATATGTGGAGTCTATGGCAGATATCCCTAATCTCGTGGCCAGTCAGGTTAAACCTGATGATATCGTTTTAACTCAGGGCGCCGGTAGTGTCTCTAAGTTGGTATCTATGCTCAAAGAAAGCCAGTTGAAGCCGAACAAAGGAGATAGCAAATGACCGCTAGTCTCACTCATTTTGGCAGAGTCGCTGTGCTCTATGGCGGTACCTCATCGGAGCGTGAAATTTCACTGCTAACCGGAGCAGCAATTATTCAGGCCCTTGAATTATTGGGGGTAGAAACAGTTGCCATCGATATCAAAGAAAATGCATTAGACGCTATCGCCAAGGCGAATGTTGATCGCGCCTTTATTGCATTACATGGTCCTGGGGGTGAAGACGGAACCCTTCAGGGTGCCTTGGAATACCTAAAAATACCCTACACCGGTAGCGGCGAAATGGCATCAGCATTGGCTATGGATAAATTGCGTTGCAAGCAGCTATGGAAAGGTATTGGCTTAGCCACAACAGATTTTGCCGCACTTAACCAGAGTACCGATTGGCAGGCAACCATGAATCAGTTGGGTGGCTCGGTGGTTGTTAAGCCGGCCTGTGAAGGGTCGAGTGTGGGAATGAGTATCGCTAAATCGGCACAGCAGTTAGAGCAGGCATGGCAGTTGGCGGCTCAATATGACGCCAAAGTACTGGCTGAGCCGCAGCTAACAGGTGATGAATACACCGTCGCTATTTTGGATGGTAAGGCACTTCCCTCAATTAGAATTCAAGCTAATGCGACGTTTTACGACTATGAAGCAAAATATAATTCGGATAAAACTGAATACTTTTGCCCTTCAGGTTTGAATGCCGAACGGGAACAAGAGTTAGCTCAATTAAGTATTGACGCATTTAACAGTATTGATGGTCGCGGCTGGGGTCGGGTTGATGTGATGGCTGACCAAAATGGCAGATTTAACCTGCTCGAAGTTAATACAGTCCCCGGTATGACCAGTCATAGTCTTGTACCTATGGCTGGATTAGCAGCAGGACTAAAATTTGAAGATGTTGTTCGCGTTATATTGGAGGGGTCACTCTAATGAATCGTTCAACACAGCAGAGCCATAAAACAACTAGCCAAGATTCTGGTAGCTTTATCGAAAGCTTGCTCGATAACCTCAGTACCCTGATAACAGTGATGTTATTTTGTGCCATTGCCTATGGTGCAGTGCTGGCTATTAATCATCTAGATAAACCCATTGCCAAAGTCAGCATAGAGGGTGATTTTAGATATATTGAGCAGCAGCAATTTATTGAATTGGTTAACGGTCAGATCAGTGGTGGCTTTATAACCATTGACCTAAGATCGCTGCAGGACGTTCTGCATCAGCACCCCTGGGTTGCAGAGGTTAGTATCCAGCGACAGTGGCCCGCTAATTTACAGATTAATGTGATTGAAGAAGTTCCTATTGCTCGTTGGGGCGATGATTCCTTCCTTAACCGAACAGGCGAAAAATTAACCATCAAAGATAACAGTCGCCTGTCTAATCTACCCCTGATGACCGCTAAATTTGGCAGCTCATCAGAAGTCATGAAACAGTATCAAAGACTAGCAGATTTACTGTTACCTACCGGACTCAAGCTTGCCAAGATGGAGCTAGATGCTTTAGGCGCATGGCAGGTAGAAACCAGTAACGGTATCAAGTTGATTCTAGGTAGAAATCATATAGGCGAAAAAATAAGACGTTTGGTTATGGTATGGCGATCTGATCTTCATCAGCAATCGGCAAAAATAAAAACCATCGATCTGCGTTATCCAAACGGCCTAGCGGTCGCTTGGCGAAATTCAAAAGCAGTTGCGACTGCAAACAAAGACCAAACAAGGAAAGCAACTATTGTCCGCGGATGATGGTTGTTTAATGAGGAAATAAAATGGCTAATACCAATGAACAAAATATGATTGTGGCTCTAGATATAGGGACATCCAAGGTGGTGGCTATTGTCGGAGCGATCAGTCCAAATGGTGATATAGAAATCATCGGTACCGGTATGCATGCTTCTGGAGGCCTAAAAAAGGGCGTGGTGGTAAATATCGAAGCCACGGTTAATTCTATTGAGCGAGCCATCGAAGAAGCGGAATTAATGTCCGGTTGTTCAATTCATTCAGTCTATGCAGGCATTGCCGGAAGCCATATTCGTAGCCTTAATTCCCACGGTATTGTGGCTATTCGCGACAAAGAGGTCCAGCCTGCGGATGTGGATCGCGTAATCGATGCCGCTCGAGCTGTAGCCATCCCGGCTGATCAAGAAATTCTTCATGTATTACCTCAGGAATTCATTATCGATGATCAAGAGGGTGTGCATAAACCTATTGGGATGTCAGGTGTTCGCCTAGAAGCCAAGGTTCACTTAGTTACCTGTGCGGCTAATGCCTCGCAAAATGTCAAAAAATGCATTCGTCGCTGTGGTTTAGAGGTAGATAACGTGGCCTTAGAGCAGTTGGCTTCAAGCTATGCAGTACTAACGGAAGATGAAAAACAACTGGGTGTAGCGCTAGTAGATATTGGCGGTGGCACCACGGATATCGCGATTTTTACTGAGGGTGCGATTCGTCATACGGGTGTAATACCCATTGCTGGCGATCAGGTAACCAATGATATCGCCATGGCCTTGCGCACGCCCACAGCTCAGGCAGAAGAACTGAAAATTAAGTATGCCTGTGCACTGGCCAAATTAGCGCGCCCAGAAGAGACCGTTAAAGTCCCAAGTGTGGGCGAACGCGCAGCCAGAGATATGTCGAGACAACTATTGGCAGAAGTCGTCGAGCCAAGGTATGACGAGCTATTCACATTGGTTCAAGCCGAGTTGCGACGCAGTGGTTTCGAAGAGTTAATCGCGGCCGGTATTGTTTTAACCGGTGGCACATCAAAGATGGAAGGTGTCAGTGAATTAGCTGAAGAAATTTTCCATATGCCAGTAAGAATTGGAACCCCAACCGGTGTTAAAGGGCTGACCGATATAGTCAACAACCCTATTTATTCAACCGGTGTGGGGCTGTTGCACTTTGGGGTGCAAGAGCAAGCAAGACACGGAATTAAAGAAGCAGTTAATCAGGAAGGCAGCAACATATTAGAAAAGTTTAAGAATTTTTTACAGGGCGGCGTATAGGCCCACAAAACAAAGGTTTTAATTTAATTTTTTGAGGCGCAAAAAAGGGGAAGTATATGTTTGAGTTAGTGGATAGCATTCCAAAAAATGCAGAAATAAAAGTGATAGGTATCGGCGGCGGTGGTTGTAATGCGGTTCGTCACATGATGGAAAGCAACATCGATGGCGTAGACTTTATCTGCGCTAATACCGATGCTCAGTCACTGAATGATATGAGTCAGGCAACGGTTCTTCAGTTAGGCGGAAGCCTAACCAAAGGTCTTGGCGCAGGGGCTAACCCTGAAGTAGGTCGTCAGGCTGCTCTTGAAGATAAAGACAGAATTGCCCAGGCTCTCGATGGTGCAGATATGGTCTTTATTACCGCTGGCATGGGTGGTGGAACTGGAACTGGTGGTGCACCAGTGGTTGCTGAAGTAGCTAAGCAAATGGGTATTCTTACCGTTGGTGTAGTGACTCGACCCTTTGGTTTTGAGGGTCGAAAGCGCATGGATCTGGCCAATGAAGGTATTGCACAGCTTAAAGAAAGAGTGGATTCATTAATTATCGTACCCAACGAAAAACTATTACAGGTTTTGGGTAAAGATATGACAGTACTCAACGCTTTTAAACAGGCCAATGATGTACTTTTTGGTGCGGTACAAGGAATTACCGATTTGATCTTGCTTGATGGCCTGATCAATGTGGATTTTGCCGATGTACGAACGGTTATGTCTGAGATGGGTATGGCGATGATGGGAACTGGTGAAGCCAGTGGTCCAGATAGAGCTGTAGTGGCTGCCGAAGCCGCAGTGAGATGTCCGCTATTAGAAGATATTAACCTGCATGGTGCTAAAGGTATTTTGGTGAATATTACCAGTGGCTATGATCAAACCTTGGGTGAATTCGAAGAAGTGGGTAACACGGTGCGTGAATTTGCCGATGAAGATGCCACAATTATTGTAGGCAGTGTATTCGATCCTGAGCTTGAAGATCAGTTGCGTGTCACTGTGGTCGCAACAGGTTTGCGTTCGTCAGCAGAGCAGTCTGGTCCAAGAGCGGTTATTTTTGATAATCAGCCACCAAGAAGAGTGGGTGGCGATATTGATTATGGTCGTCTTGATCAGCCTACGGTCAATCGCAGAAGTGCCCCAACCCCAACCACTAATAGTGGTGAGGCAACAGCTCGTAAGCTAGATGCTCAGTTGGATACAGAAACTGATTATTTAGATGTACCTGCTTTTTTACGCAAGCAGGCGGACTAAAACAGTAAAAGCCTCCTGCCACCGCGCCTCGGATTATATCCTTGGTGGTAGGAGGGCTTGTCTGTTAGAATGCACGGCCATAAAAGAGAGCTGTGTGCAATCATGGTGAGGCAACGAACCCTTAAAAATTCGATACAAGCCAATGGTGTTGGACTTCACACCGGCGAAAAAGTGTACCTGACACTTCATCCCTCAGCGCCAGACACTGGCGTAGTATTCCGTCGTATCGACCTAGATCCCGTTGTTGAAATCCCAGCCAAAGCTGAAAATGTGGGGGATACAATGTTATCGACCACGTTAATCAAAGAGGGTGTCCGAGTATCTACTGTCGAGCACTTACTCTCAGCCCTTGCCGGTATGGGAATAGATAATTTAATTATTGATGTCTCTGCGCCAGAAATTCCAATTATGGATGGTAGCGCAGCTCCTTTCGTATTCCTTTTGCAATCTGCTGGTATTGAAGAGCAGGATGCACCCAAAAAATTTATTAGAGTTAAGCGTCCTGTCACCGTTAAGCAGGATGGAAAACAGGCTACATTCAAGCCTTTCGATGGTTTTAAGATAAACTTTGCTATCGAATTTGATCATCCTGTGTTTGAAAATCAAACCCTAAACGCCAGTATTGATTTCTCCAGTACCTCATTCGTCAAAGAAGTGAGTCGAGCGAGAACATTTGGCTTTATGCATGAATTCGAATACCTCAGAGCCAATGGGCTTGCTCGAGGTGGCAGTTTAGATAATGCCATTGTGGTCGATGACTCACAGATCGTGAATGAAGACGGCTTGCGTTTCGAAGATGAATTTGTAAAACATAAAATTCTCGATGCTATTGGTGATCTCTATCTAATGGGCAACAGTATTATCGGTGAATTTGATGCCCATAAGTCCGGTCATGGTCTCAATAATGCGTCACTATTAGCACTGATCGCTGAAGAAGACGCCTGGGAAATGGTAACCTTTGTTGGCGATGCAGAAGAAGCCCCCATATCCTATAATTCTTAAACTAGCGATCAAATAGTTAAAGGTAATCAATTCCAGTGAAACTTATTCTTATCAGCAAACGTTCGGACAGGGTTAGAACCCTCAGCTTAAATAGCTGGGCGAGGATTCTTCTGTCTACTGCTGTGCTGGGGATTCCTGTGGCCGCAGGCACGCTTTTAGGATTAAAAATGGCTGATGGCCGTTGGCAACAACTGTTTGAAGACCATATAGCGGAAATGCAGAACGAAATAAATGTCAGCCGGGAACAGTTACAGTCCGATCGACATCAGGTGACCAATAGTTTATCAATGATGACGGCTAAGTTAGCTCAGATGAGAGCCAGTGTTGTGCGGCTTGACGCCTTAGGCGAACAGCTCACTGAGATTTCAGGCATTGATGGTGATGAGTTCGACTTCTCAAGTACACCAGGGTTGGGTGGTCCGCTAGATCAAAGCCAGTCCTTTTCACGCGGTGCCTTAAGCAGACAAACCAATCTTAGCGCCCTAATGTCCAATATTGATCAATCATTGTCACAGCGTGAAATTCAATTAAAACTATTGCGTTCAACACTTTCCGACAAACATCTTATTAACGATCGTCGATTGGCAGGCAGACCCATTGCTAGAGGCTGGATGTCCTCTGCGTACGGTATGCGAACAGACCCATTTAATGGCGAACAGAGATGGCACGGTGGTGTTGATTTTGCCGGCAAGCGTGGCTCAGATATTATTTCAGTGGCTGCGGGCGTTATAACTTGGTCCGGAGAAAAAAGCGGCTATGGCAAGATGGTTGAAGTTAATCATAGCGATGGCTATGTCACTCGATATGCACACAACCAAGAAAATGTTGCTCAATTAGGTACCGTAGTCAAAAAAGGCGATGTGATTGCTAAAATGGGCAGTTCTGGTCGCTCTACGGGGCCCCATGTTCACTTCGAAGTCTTCAAAAATGGTCGGGTGGTTGATCCGGCTACCTATATTCGTCGCACCAGTCGATAATCCTCCCTTTCAGTAAGATTAAAACCGCATAAGACCGAGGTCTTATTGTATTTTGAATTGGGTAGGTGAAAATAAATGTTAAGCAAGTTAGTAAAAAGTCTTTTTGGCAGTAGCAATGATCGCGAACTGCGAAAAATGCAAAAAACCGTTGATCGTATCAACCAATGTGAAGCTGATTTACAGGCACTCAGTGATCAGCAATTGCAGGACAAAACGGCTGAGTATAAATCTCGAGTTGATTTAGGTGAAAGCCTTGATGAAATATTGCCCGAAGCCTTTGCTACGGTAAGAGAGACCGCTAAACGTATCTTAGATATGCGTCATTTTGACGTGCAGATGATTGGTGGCATTGTTTTGCATCAGGGCAAAATTACCGAAATGCGCACCGGTGAGGGTAAAACGCTAGTGGCTACATTAGCCGCCTATCTGAATGCCTTAGGCGGTGGTAGTGTTCATGTAATTACCGTCAATGATTATCTCGCCAAGCGTGATGCTGAGTGGATGGCGCCGCTATTTTCCGCCTTGGGTATGTCCGTAGGTATTATCCAATCCTATCAGGGTGCCGACACCCCTAGCTCATTTTTTATTGCCCAGTCTGAACAGGCTGAATCTCAAGCCTGCAGCCGTAGAGACGCCTATGCTGCTGATATAGTCTATGGCACTAACAACGAATTTGGTTTTGATTATCTAAGAGATAATATGGTGTTATCTCTGCAAGAGAAATCTCAGCGTGGCCTTTCATTTGCGATTATTGATGAAGTGGATTCCATTCTAATTGATGAGGCGCGTACACCATTAATTATCTCGGGTGCAGCACAGGATAGCTCTAAACTTTATCAATCAATGAACAGGTTGGTGCTAAACCTTAAGCCTCAGCCGGAAAGCGAAACTGAAATCGAAGGAGAAGAACAAGAGATTACTGGTGACTTTATACTGGATGAAAAGATCCGTGGTGTTGAACTCACTGAAGTTGGGCATCAAAAAATCGAAGAAATTCTGATTAAAGAAGGCCTGCTAACTGAAGATGAAAGCCTTTATCAGGCGACTAATTTGGGCCTATTGCACCATGTGCATTCAGCGCTTCGAGCCCAGCATCTTTTCCAAAATGATGTTGAATATATTATTCAAAATAACGAAGCCGTGCTAATTGATGAGCATACTGGTCGAACCATGCCAGGTAGACGACTATCCGAAGGTCTGCATCAAGCCATTGAGGCAAAAGAAGGGTTAAATATTCAACAAGAAAGTCAGACCCTTGCATCTACTACCTTCCAGAATTATTTCAGACTATATTCGAAACTTTCGGGTATGACCGGTACGGCAGATACAGAGGCCTTTGAGTTTCAGCAGATTTATGGCTTACAGGTTATGGTGATTCCCACCAATGTGCCGGTTCGTCGAATTGATCACAATGACTTAATTTTTCTTTCACAACAGGAAAAATTCGAAGCGGTTATTGAAGATATTAAAGAGCTAGTCGAAAAGGGCGCGCCTATCTTGGTGGGTACAGCATCGGTTGAATCTTCAGAGTTACTTTCGAAGCTGTTAAATCAAGCCAAAATGGAACATAGCGTATTAAACGCCAAACAGCATGAGCGCGAAGCCAATATTATTGTTAATGCGGGCCGACCCGGTGCAGTGACCATTGCTACAAATATGGCGGGTCGTGGTACTGATATTGTGCTGGGGGGTAATCTTGAAGCGGAGTTAAAAGAACTTGCAGAGAAATCATCCACTGAAGAACAAATAGCGGCAGTCAAAGCAGACTGGAAAGAGCGTCAGAAAAAAGTACTTGAGGCAGGTGGACTTCATATTGTAGGTACCGAACGCCATGAGTCGCGACGTATCGATAACCAGTTGCGTGGTCGTGCTGGACGGCAGGGTGATCCGGGCTGGTCAAGATTTTATCTGTCTTTAGAAGATCCTCTAATGCGACTATTTGCCTCTGACCGTGTAAAAAATATGATGCGTGCCATGGGTATGGAGCATGGCGAATCCATTGAGCATCGCATGGTAACTAACGCAATTATTAAAGCCCAGCGCAAAGTTGAGGGGCGAAACTTTGATATGCGTAAACATCTATTGGAATACGATGATGTAGCCAACGATCAGCGACAGGTGGTTTACCAGCAGAGAAACGATTTGCTGACCGATGAGGATATTTCGGAAGTCATTACCAATGTGCGTGATGATGTCGTCAACTCAACCATTAGTGCCTATGTTCCTCCCAGTAGTCTTGAAGAGCAATGGGATGTACCCGGCTTAGAGCAGGCAGTCAAAACTGAGTTTGCCACCCAATTGCCTATACAGCAGTGGCTAGATGATGATCAGCGATTTGATGAAGAACAGCTGCGCGACAAGGTAGTCAGCGAAGTACAGGCGAATTATGAGTCTAGTTACGCTCATGTCGGCGTTGCGATGCGTGAAGTTGAACGTCAAGTTATGCTTCAACTTGTCGATAATCTTTGGAAAGATCATCTGACTAATATGGATCAGTTGCGTCAAGGTATTGGGCTGAGAGCCTATGCACAAAAAAATCCAAAGCAAGAATATAAGCGTGAATCTTTCGAGCTATTTGAGCAGCTACTTGAAAATATCAAGCATGAAACTATTCGCTATTTAAGTCATGTTAAGGTGTCTTCGCAAGATGATGTAGATCGCATGGAGCAGCAGCGAAAAAATCAGGCGCTCAACCACCAATATCAGCATGCACAGTTAGACGAATTAAACGAATCAGAGGTTGAAACTGATCAGAATTCGTCAGATACAGCCAAACCCGTGCTAAGATCAGCACCAAAGGTCGGACGAAATAGTCCCTGTCCCTGTGGGTCAGGTAAAAAATACAAACAATGTTGCGGTAAAATTTAACAATGGCGACAGGTAAAAATACATTTCCAACCATGCATCCAGTTGCAGGATTTCAACTGGGAACTACCTCTGCTGGTATCAAAGTGGCCGGGCGTAAAGATGTCGTGGTTATGAAAATAGCTCAAGGTAGTACTGTGGCTGGTGTTTTTACACAGAATCGTTTCTGTGCCGCGCCGGTGCATATTGCTAAGCAACATATGCAGCAAACTACGCCTAGTTATTTTTTAATTAATACCGGAAACGCCAATGCGGGCACGGGTGAGCAGGGCATGGCCGATAGCCTAAGTTGTTGTCAGGCTGTTGCAGATGCGGCGAAGGTCGCACCTCAAGAGGTATTACCCTACTCAACCGGCGTTATTGGCGAACCATTACCCGTAGATCTAATTTGTCATTCAGTTCCCGCTGCTCTAGACCAACTATCAGAGAATGGTTGGGCGGATGCTGCAGAGGGTATCTTAACTACGGATACACGTCCAAAGGGTGCATCTATTCAATGTGATATTAAAGGCTCCCCTGTGACTATTACAGGTATCTGCAAAGGCTCGGGTATGATTAAACCCAATATGGCCACCATGCTTGGCTATGTGGCTACGGATGCGGTGATTGATGAAGAGCTATTACATGCCGCGCTTCAAAAAGCCAATGGTAAATCCTTTAATCGAATCACTGTGGATGGCGATACATCAACCAATGATGCCGTTATGTTGGTGGCTACGGGGTCCAGTGGTGTGCAAATTGATGAAGTAAACTTTGAGCTATTTTTAGAGCAACTCACGGCTATTTTCACTGAGCTTGCCCAATCGATTATTCGCGATGGTGAGGGTGCTAATAAATTTGTTACCGTCACAGTGGATAGCGCAGAAAATATTCAGGAAGCACTGGCTGTTGCCTATGCCGTGGCTGAATCGCCATTGGTTAAAACCGCACTTAGCGCATCAGACCCAAACTGGGGAAGAATTTTAGCCGCTGTTGGCCGTGCTGATGTCAGTGACTTAGACGTTTCAAAGATTCAGATCAGCCTCAATTCAGTGTTAATTGCTGAAAAAGGAGGAAGGGCTTCAAGTTATACCGAAGCTCAGGGTCAACAAGCCATGCAAGCCGAAGATATCGAAATATTAATTCAGTTGAATCGTGGGCAGGTGTCTGAGACCTTATGGACAACCGATTTAAGCTATGAATATGTCCGAATTAATGCTGAATATAGAACCTAATAAACTGCCCAATATCCCTACTGATGCTGTTCATGTGGCAGTGGGGGTGATCTTCAATTCTAAACAGGATCAAATCCTCATTGCCAAACGCCCCAAACATCTCCATCAGGGTGGGCTATGGGAGTTTCCCGGTGGTAAGGTCAGTTCCGGTGAAGCCATAGAGCATGCCCTCGCGCGCGAGCTTTTTGAGGAGTTAGGTATTTCAGATATTCAGGCTGAGCCGTTGATGCATATTCTCTATGACTACACCGATAAAAAGGTTTACTTAGATATCTGGATAATTGATCAGTTTAGCGGACAGGCTCAGGGCAAAGAGGGCCAGCAATGTGAGTGGGTGAATTTACAAGATTTACTCAGCTCACAGAGTCAGTACCAATTCCCAGCCGCCAACCAGCCTATCTTAGAAAGACTAAAAACCCTATAGCGCTATTCTTCTTCCCCAAGTTTTGAGGGGTCTAAACAGGGTTCGCCGGCAATACTAAACCGCTCAGTCGCCCAGTCGCCAAAATCAATTTGCTTGCAACGCTCTGAGCAGAAAGGACGCTCAGGAAAGGCATCGCCCCATTGAATCGAAGTTTGGCAGGTTGGGCAGTTAACAGTGACAGGTTTACTCATGGGGTAATCTCTTAATGTTAGGTAGATTCAGCGAGGGATAAAAACTGTTGGTGTAATGTTAACACTCGTCCATCAATAGTCTTTAGGTCTTGGCTATTATCAAAAATATACGTCGCTTTATTGAGTTTGTCTTTGCGGCTCATTTGACTGTCAATAATCGCTTGAATTTGATCTGCACTATTCTCATCTCGTTGCATGGCCCTTTGAATTTGTAATTCAGGGGGTATATCCACCAAAAGGGCAGTATCGACCCTATTATGTTGCTCAGTTTCAAACAGTAGGGGGGACTCTAAAATAATATAGGGGCTTTGTGTGGGTTGACCTATTTGATCGTCAATCCATTGGCTAATTAAGGGGTGAAGTAATGCTTCAAGCCACTCTTTTTTGTCGACGTCATTAAACACAATATCCCTTAGCGCCGATCGGTTGAGCTTGCCATCAACAATCATCGGAGTATCAACCGCCAGTGGTTGAAAATAGGCTTCTATTTTAGACAATGCCTCTGATCCAGGTTCTACTACTGCACGTGACGCATAGTCAGCATCCACTACCTTAATGCCGAGTTTTTTAAAGCTGTTGGCAATGGTGCTTTTACCGCTGCCTATGCCGCCAGTTAATCCTACAAGGTATTTTTTATCTTTCATAAATAGAGCCAAAACCCAGATTAAAAGGCAAGATAACTAAAAAGAGTCACCAGTTGATCGCTCCACTCCATGGAAACCCAACCCGCTATACAAAGGAAAGGACCAAAAGCAAAAGGATTGCGTTTATCATGACCATAAAAGGCGATAGCTAAAAGTCCTAAAACAGCGCCAGCAAAGGAGGAGATCAGGATGACTGTAGGAATCATGTACCAGCCAAGCCATGCACCTATAGCCGCATTTAATTTAAAGTCACCGTAGCCCATGCCCTCTTTGCCAGTAATCAGCTTAAACAGATACATCACTGACCAGAGTGAAAGATAACCCAGCGCCGCCCCCAAAATACTTTCTTCTGGGGTTGCCCAATAACCAAAAAATAAACTCACACCTAAGCCAATCCAGATTAATGGTAGAGTAATTTGGTCGGGTAGTATTTGCTCGCGCATATCAATGGTGGCGAGAACAATCAAACAATAGCTAAATAACAGGCTGAGTAGGGTTTTTTCGCTAATACCATGGACCGTGAAAAAATAGGCAGTCACAAAGGCAGTTAGTAATTCAATAATGGGGTATTGAATTGAGATCAGGCTGCCGCAATGCCCACAACGGCCGCGCAAAAAACAATAACTCAGTAGAGGGATATTATGTAGGACTTTAATGGGAGTTCCGCAGTCTGGGCACTGTGATCTAGGGCTAACAATATTAATAGATTTTTCTTCATTGGACTCAATCCCTAAAAAAAGCTTGGCTTCATGGGTCCATTCAGCTTTTAGCATGATGGGTAGGCGGATAATCACTACATTAAGAAAGCTACCAATAATGGCACCAAAAACAATGCCCAGTAGGGCTAATGCTGTCGCTGAAAGACCTAGATCAAATACCATACTGATGGTTTTCCTTTACCGAGGTGAATGTTGTTTTCATCTCATCATAAATTAATTCAAAAAATTTGGCCAAGTTGGAATACCGGTAAGTACATCGCCACCAAGAGACCGCCAACCAGTATACCCAAGATAAGCATCATAACAGGCTCAATCAATGGAATTATAGTATCTAATGCCAGTTCCACTTCTTGCTCGAATATTTGCCCAGCCTTTTCAAGAATAGACACAAGGGATCCAGATTCTTCGCCCACATTCACCATCTGCTTTAGGGTAATTGGAAAAATAGCCTGTTTACCCAGCGCTCTTTGTAAGGATAGCCCAGATGTTACATCCTCTATGATATGTAAAATCGCGGTTTGATAGCAGCGGTTATTGACTGATGATGCTGAGGATTTAAGCGCGGTGACCATAGGCAAGCCGGCACTAATGGTAATAGCCAGTGTGCTAATAAAGCGACCAAGGATTATTTTTCGCAACAAGGACCCAATCAATGGCAGTCGGATTAAAAGGCTATCGATAAAAAACACCGCCTGTTGCGACCGTCTTAACATTAATTTACCGATAACGATTAAAGCAAGTAGGCTCGCCAGTATAAGGGGTGAAGCCTGAATAAAATTTTCAGATAAGTCGATTACAAATTGCGTGATATAAGGGAGTTCGCCACTCAATTTAGAGTAGGTTTTAGCAAAATTTGGGATCACCTGAGTCAGCATGATGGCTGAAACCGCTAATGCCACAATTAGTACAATGAAAGGATAGGTCAGGGCTTTTCTAATCCGCTTTTTGATCGATTGATCTTGCTGTTGGTATTTGGCCAATCGCCCTAAAATTTGAATTAATGTACCTGAAGTTTCGCCAGCCTCCACCATATTACAAAATATAGCATTAAACAGGCGCGGGTGATTTTGCAGTGCTTTAGCGAGGCTATCACCTAAATAAATATCATTGTTAATATCCAGAATAACCTGTCTAAAGGCGGGTTTTTTAATGCTGTGGGCGAGTATGGTAAAGCATCTTCTGATAGGGACTCCGGCTTTCAACAGCAGAGAAAGTTGTTGAGTAAATAATGTAATCTCATTAGCTTTGATGGTTTGATTGCCCCAAAAAGGCAGATTCCAAGATTTTTTAAGTGACTGTAATTTGATGCCTTTTCTTCTTAGCTGATGACGTGCCCATTGAATATTGGTGGCTTTTATTTTCCCCTGAATAAATTTTCCTGAACTACTTTTCCCCATATAGGTATAAAGTCGTTTATTTGAGCTGCCCATTATGCATTATCCTTATGCTCAGTCTCCGTCCTAACCCTGTTTGAATAATTATTTCTAGCGAATTAACTGCAGTTTATGGCGATAAAAAAAGTATTTCAGTGAACTAGATCACAAAACAGCAATAATAAAACCATGGCCTTAAAAATTTGATCTAGACTTGAATAAGTCACCTTAATTTATGTATTAACTATGGGTGAAAGAATAAACGGGGTGTAAAAATGGAGAAGATTTTTGGAAAGGGATTTTCATTGGTGGAGCTAATGGTGGTGATTGGCATTATTAGCCTATTGGCCTTAGTAGCATTGCCAAGTTATAGAAATTTCATATTACGGGCAGAATTTATCGAAACTAAGATGGCAGTGGGGGCGGTTAAAGTGAGTTTTGAAGTCTGTTCGCAAATGATGGGCTTATCAAAAGTAAAGGTATGCAGTCATAATAGTCATGGCATCCCCAATAAAAAAAATGCAGCAGAGGGTGTAGTGGGAGTAGAGATTTTGGGTGGAATTTTTGAGGCTGAATCGACAACAGTCGATAGTAGTGAGGTCAAAATCGTTGCCACAGCGCCAACAGATTCAAAAAACTCCGGTTCAACCTATACCTTGACTGGAAAAATTAATGCAGGTGGTAAGGTGGTTTGGGATAAGGGCAGTTGTTCCAAATCAGAGCTTTGTTAATAACCTAGCTAAATAGATAGGCGCATGGATAAATCAATTGCCTGAACATGCTTTGTTAGGCTTCCAGATGAAATAAAATCAATGGGAGTATCTAAATATTGCGCCAATGAATGATCGGTAATATTGCCTGAAACTTCTATTTTAGTAGTACCTAAGTCAATCTGCTTGATCGCTAGAATCTGTTCACGACTAAAGTTATCAAGCATTACGCGGTCAGCGCCTGCTGTGACTGCCTGCTTTAATTCATTAAGGGATTCAACTTCAACTTCAACTTCAATTTCTTTGTCAGGTGAGATCTGTTGGGCCTTATTGACAGCCTGGGCGATGCCGCCGCAGGCAATAATATGATTTTCTTTAATTAAAAAAGCATCATATAGCCCAATCCGATGGTTCATGCAGCCGCCAACAGAAATAGCGTATTTTTGTGCCAAACGAAGACCGGGAATGGTTTTTCGCGTATCCAAAATACGTATCTGAGAATTTGTTGCTAGCTGTGCATACTGCCTTGCCGTAGTTGCAGTGCCTGAGAGTGTTTGTAGAAAATTAAGTGCACAACGCTCACCGCTCAATAAAATTCGAGCATTACCAGAAACGGTAAAAATGGGTTGATCCTCTGTGACCCAGTCACCTTCAGACACATGCCACTCAATAGCAACACTACTATCCAATTGTTTAAATACTTCGTCTACCCAGGCGCGACCACAGATAACCGCCTTCTCTCTTGAAATAACTGTTCCTTTAGCGATTTTTTGAGCATCAATTAACTCGGCACTGATATCGCCTGAGCCAATATCCTCATGTAATGCACGGGCTACAGATTCAGGAATATCATTGGCAGTATTTTGCGGTATTTGGTTCATTTAAAAAATAAGCCTGTTAGACGATTAGGTTGAAAGGGTGAGTATAACATTTTGCTTTTCGCAATCATCTCGTAATCAGAAGATTAAATAGATATTATAAACATCTCGCTAATGCCCATAGAGGCGTTCTAGATAAAGGATAGATAATGCAAATAGATCAGGGTTGGTTAGATCAGGTGAATCAGGTGATCTCACCTAATTATGATATAAGACCTGATATAAACGATATTAGTCTATTGGTTATTCACAATATTAGTCTGCCGCCAGAGCAATTTGGCGGCCCCTATATTGCACAGTTATTTTCAAACTGTTTAGATCCTAATGAGCATGCTTATTTTCAGGGCATATATCAGTTAAAGGTTTCCTCACATTTACTCATAGATCGTGAGGGTCAAATAACTCAGTTTGTTCCTTTTGATAAAAGAGCTTGGCATGCGGGCGTATCGCAATTCAAAGGCCGCAAAGACTGCAATGACTTTTCCATAGGAATTGAACTTGAGGGTGCGGACCATATTCCTTTTACGCAAAAACAATATGAGATTTTAGCCGCTGTGACCCGAATCATTACAACCGCCTATCCATTGATCGACGTAGATAGAATTGTTGGCCATAGTGATATAGCGCCAGGTCGAAAAACTGATCCTGGCCCGGCCTTTGATTGGCAGAGATACAGGCAGTTATTAGAAGGTTAATCAGTGGACTTGCTAGTCATTCTGCGATTAATCCACAGAATAAGTAATAATACGGGTAGACCAATTACTGCAGTGATTAAAAAGAATACCTCATAGCCGATACCCTCAACAATAGACCCAGAATAGCCGCCAAGAATCTTGGGGAAAAGCGTCATTATTGAGCTGAAAATAGCATATTGCATCGCGGTAAATGAAATATTAGTTAGGCTAGATAAAAAGGCTACAAAGGCCGCACTAGCAATACCTGCAGAAAGATTATCCGCCGCAATGACCCAATACAGTAAGTTGATATCCTGTCCAGCCTTAGCTAGAGCGATAAACAATAAATTGGTCAAAGCGGATAGCACTGCACCAACAAACAGCGTGCGAATAATCCCATAGCGAAGGGACAAAATACCGCCTAAAAAGCCTCCCATTATGGTCATACCCAGTCCAAAGGTTTTAACTACGCCGGCGATGGTGGTTTTGCTAAACCCCATATCTTGATAGAAAACATTAGAGATAACACCAAGCACAATATCGGATACGCGATAGAGGCCAATCAATGCCAAGAGTGCCCAGGCTAAGGCTAGGCCGTAGCGATCAAAAAAATCTCGAATAGGCTCAATGTAGGCTTTGTGGATTTGGTTTTTCTCTACGACACCTGTTTTGATCAGTAAATTAGCAATTAAAAATGCCACATAGGCGGCCAACCCAAGACGAATTATTTCGACTAGAGTGGATGCCAGAATTTGATTTAATAAAATCTCAGCGAAATAAGCTTTTGCCACCTGAGTGATTTCAGAGCTTGCTACATAGCAGGCAATAAAGCCCAATACAGCAGTGATAAATAAAACAAAGAACCGCAAACTATGGCTAGTATCTGGCATGGAGCCACCCCTTGATTCAATGTCGGGCTCAGAGATACACAGAGTGGTGATAACCCCCACCAACATTGCAGCGGCCATTAAGAGGTAGGTCGATTGCCATGCTACATAGCTGTATTGCTCGCTGGTAGATCCAAACAAGCTAGCCAAATAAAGTGCTCCTGCACCCGCTACTAGCATGCCAATTCTGTAACCTGCGATGTAGCCTGAGGACATTAGCGCCTGAAATTTTTCATCGGCTGATTCAATACGAAAGGCATCAATGACAATATCCTGAGTCGCGGCTGAAAACCCAAGAAGCACAGCAGCCATCGCCATTGCGGTTAATTGGTCGGTTGCCGGATCAATCAAGGCCATCAATATAATTGCTAGCATTATTAGTAGCTGTGAAAGTAATAGCCAGCCACGCCGCTGGCCCAATAAACGGGTTAACCCAGGTATACTCAGGTGATTGACTAAGGGGGCCCAAACAAATTTAAACGAATAACCCAATGCCGCCCAGCTAAAGTAGGTCACTGCCGAGCGACTTACACCGGCCTCGCGCAACCACAGACTAAGCGATGAGAAAATAAGTAACAGTGGGATGCCGGCAGAAATACCCAAAAATAACATGGCAATCACCCTAGGGTGACTTAGTGCAACTAAACTGGCTTTCCAGCTTGTTTGACTGTTATTTAGGTTATTATTCGGGCTCATCTAATCGACTCGTTGAATGCAGTAATAACTTTACACTAGCTAAAAAAAGATAACATTGAAAAACCCAAAACTACCCCAATATAGTTAATAGGTTAAAAATTGGTGAATAAAATGCGTTTTGCTCTATTGTTATTTATTGTGATGCCTATTCTAGAAATGTGGCTTCTTATTACTGTGGGTGGCCATATCGGCGCACTTAATACCATCTTTTTAGTGATGCTAACGGCCTTATTAGGTATTGGCCTTCTAAAAAGGCAAGGATTTGCAACCCTATGGCGTGGGCAGGAAAAACTACAGCAGGGACAGGTGCCCGCTCAGGAAATGATAGAAGGCATTGTGCTGGCGGTCTCGGGCGCACTTTTACTAACGCCAGGTTTTGTCACTGATATTATTGGCTTCTTGGGGCTTTTACCCATAACACGAATTCTAGCGGTCAAAGCAATGCTCAGTAAGTTCACACTGGTTAATGCTTCAGCGGCAAATTTCTCGCAATCCTTTCAATCTGAAACCGATAATGCCGGCGATACTATTGATGGTGAAGCTTGGGAATCTGAAGAAAGTTTAAAAAAACCTAAATAAATTAAAGTTTTTTTATTTCAACCCTTGAAAAAACTGAGTAGTGACACCATATATTCAACAGGCGCGGATATTGATAGGCCGCAACCCCATGCTAAAAAACTGTAGATAGATAATTGGAGATTAAAAGTATGAAAATTCGCCCATTACATGATCGAGTGATCGTGCGTCGCGAGGAAGAGGAGCAAAAAACAGCCGGTGGAATTCTTTTGCCTGGCTCAGCTCAAGAAAAGCCAAACCGTGGAGAAGTGGTTGCTGTAGGTAGCGGCCGTGTCTTGGATAATGGTGATGTTCGTGCGTTGGATGTGAACGTTGGCGATGTTGTTGTGTTCGGCCAGTATGCCGGCAATGACAAAATTGATGTCGATGGTGAGGAATTAATTATCCTCAGCGAGAGTGATATTAAAGCCGTAGTTGAAGGCTAATTATTTGAATTTTTGTATTAGATTTTTTGTAAAGGATAAAAATCATGGCAGCTAAAGATGTAAAGTTCGGCGACAACGCTCGTCAAGGAATGCTAGAGGGTGTAAACATTCTAGCCAATGCAGTTAAGGTAACCTTGGGACCCAAGGGTCGCAATGTGGTTTTGGATAAGTCCTTTGGCGCACCTATAGTCACTAAAGATGGTGTCTCGGTCGCTAAAGAAATCGAACTTAAAGATAAGTTCGAGAACATGGGCGCACAGATGGTTAAAGAAGTTGCATCAAAAGCATCAGATGATGCGGGTGATGGAACAACAACAGCTACAGTACTGGCGCAAACTATTGTTAATGAGGGGCTCAAGTCAGTTGCTGCTGGTATGAACCCAATGGATCTGAAACGCGGTATCGACAAAGCGGTTATTGCTGCAGTTGCAGAAATTGCCAAGTTGGCGAAACCCTGCTCAGATAACAAAGAAATTGCTCAGGTGGGTACTATATCTGCTAACAGCGATGACAGTATTGGTGCAATTATCGCCGAAGCTATGGCTAAGGTGGGTAAAGAAGGTGTTATCACTGTTGAAGAGGGCTCAGGCCTTGAAAATGAGCTAGATATCGTGGAAGGCATGCAGTTCGATCGCGGTTATCTTTCGCCTTACTTTATCAATAATCAAGAAAGCATGAGCGTTGATCAAGAAAGTCCGTTAATTCTTCTAGCCGACAAAAAGATTTCTAATATCCGTGAATTACTGCCGCTTCTAGAAGAAGTCGCTAAAGCGGGCAAGCCTCTACTTATTATTGCTGAAGATGTTGAGGGTGAAGCCTTAGCAACACTAGTGGTTAATAATCTTCGCGGAATCGTTAAGGTTTCTGCCTGTAAGGCGCCGGGTTTTGGTGATCGTCGTAAAGCAATGCTTGAAGATATCGCAATTCTTACTGGCGGTACGGTTATTTCTGAAGAAGTTGGCCTAGACCTAGAAGCTGCAACCCTTGAGCATTTGGGAACAGCTAAGCGTGTCAGTATGACCAAAGAAGCTACTACACTGGTTGATGGTGCAGGTCAGGTTGCTGCTATTGAAGCGCGAGTTAAGCAAATTCGTGCTCAAATTGAAGAAACTAGCTCAGATTACGATCGTGAGAAGCTTCAGGAGCGTGTTGCTAAGCTAGCTGGCGGTGTTGCCGTAATTAAAGTGGGTGCAACCACCGAAATTGAAATGAAAGAGAAAAAAGCACGCGTTGAAGATGCACTTCATGCAACCCGAGCGGCGGTTGAAGAAGGTGTAGTTCCTGGCGGCGGTGTGGCTCTTGTTCGCGCCTGTGCCGCAATTGAATTTCTAACAGGCACTAATGATGATCAAACTGTAGGTGTTGGTATTGCCCGTCGCGCAATGGAAGCGCCACTTCGTCAGATCGTTGAAAATGCTGGCGAAGAAGGTTCTGTTGTTGTTGATAAAGTCAGAAGCGGTAAGGGTAACTTCGGTTACAACGCTGGTGCTGGTGAATATGGCGATATGATTGAGATGGGTATTCTTGATCCTGCCAAGGTAACTAGAACAGCGCTTCAGGCTGCAGCTTCTATTGCCGGTCTAATGATCACCACAGAAGCTATGGTCACTGACTCTGCTGATGAAGGCGCTGCTCCAGCTGCTCCAGATATGGGCGGTATGGGTGGCATGGGTGGTATGGGCGGTATGATGTAAAAATTGCTCAAGCTTACCTAAGTTTGTTAAAAAACCCTGTATCTTGATGCGGGGTTTTTTGTTTTTTGTATAATTAACCCATAAAAGTTAGTTTTTATTGGCTGAGCTATTGATCTTTGCTAGCCTATAAAGAACAATTGCTAAGTTAGCATTTAATGCCCTCTTAGGGGCAAAACATCAAAGGGGAGCAGGTATGACAATGGAATTTATTAATTTTCTTGCGCGTTGGAGCCATGGGCTATTCGGTATTACTTGGATAGGCATGCTCTATTATTTTAATTTTATTCAGGGTGCTTACTTCAAAGAAGCCACGCCTGAAGGATTAGCTGATGCCAAGGCAAAGCTAGCACCAAGAGCTTTATGGTGGTTCCGCTGGGGTGCAATGTTCACCTTTATTACCGGTATCATTTTGTTTTCCGGTGTTTATCACAATGCACAAATGAACAACTACATTATTATCGGTGTGGTAATGGGCACACTAATGGCTGCCAATGTATGGATGGTGATTTGGCCGGCTCAGAAGATTGCTCTTGGCCTAGTTGAAGGTGGTGATAAAGCCGCTGCAGCAGGTAAAGCACTGCTTGCCTCGCGAACTAATACATTCTTCTCAGCGCCAATGTTATGGGCAATGTTTGCTGGTCCACATTATGCGGGTTACGGCTATGGTACTGCCGTTGGTGGCAATGGCTTGATAGTCGCTTTGGTCATTATTGCTGCGATTGAGCTTAATGGTTTGAAAGGTCAGCAGGGTCCTCTTACTACGGTTCGTGGTGTGATTGTATCTAGTTTGGTTTTGACAGCGGTTTTAGCAACCGTTATTAACGTACTCTAAGCGGGTACGTTAGTAAAAAAACCGGCGTTTTTAGGCGCCGGTTTTTTTATGTGTAAAATTAAACTCACTGGTCTGGTTATGCTTATGGATCAGAGTATAATCAAGGCAAACAAACCCGATGTTTAGGTGTGATTTCAAGAATGGATAAACAGCAGAAAAGCCCTATAGTTGCCGAACGCGATGGCCCAATTAGTAAAGCCTCTGCGGGGGCAAAAAAAGAGCCCTATAAGGCGAAAAATCCTATTTCTGAGGAACAAGGTTTATCCTCGGCATGGAAAGCGGTTGCACTAATATCCCTGTTAGGTTTGCTAGCGGTTTCATGGATTGGCTGGCAGCAGTATCAGGCGTTTACCCAGCTGCATGAGCGCTTTGAGATATTGGATTCGAGACTGAACAATACTGATGAATCGGTTAATCAGTCGGGTGCAGCTATGCAGATTAATATCAGCAAGCAGAGTGATCAGTTAAAAAAACATTGGAGTGAAATTAGAAAGCTCTGGGGTATTGCCAACGACAAGAACAAAGGGAAAATTGCCAGCAATGCAAAGGATATTGCCTTTTTAGCCGCAAAGCGCAAAGAAATTAATGAGACCCTGAATTCTTTAAAGCTTCAGTTGGATAAGGATCGTGCTTCAGCGGAGGCTGTGGGAGAGAATTTCTTCGGTTTATCGGCTGATATGGATAGGTTGAATGATTCCTTGGGCGAGTATGTTAAAGCGTTTGAAAAGGTCGAGTCATCCATCGGTCAGCAAAATTTAAAGATACAGAATAATCTTGAAGCCATGGCGTCAGTGGATGCCTTTCGGCGTCAGGTCAATCAGAAAATTCTTAAGCTAGAGCAAGCAGTTGCCAAGCAACAGAAAGAAGAAGCTGTTCAGACTCAGACTCAGACTCAGACTTTAGGTGAGCCAGTGCCACAGTAATTTATTAGGGTTAAATTAGGTTAAAAATTTATGACTGTTATTCGTCAACAAGATGTGACTCAAAGTATTGCCGATGCGTTGCAGTACATTTCTTACTACCATCCCGTGGATTTCATTCAGGCCGTTAAAAGTGCCTATGATAGGGAAGAGTCAAAATCTGCAAAGGATGCTATGGCGCAGATCCTGATTAATTCAAGGCTTTGCGCCACGGGAAAGCGTCCGATCTGTCAGGACACTGGCATAGTGACCATCTTTGTTAAAGTGGGTATGCAGGTTCAGTGGGATGCTCAAGATAGTTTGACAGACATGATTAATGAAGGCGTCAGGCAAGCCTACCTGCACCCAGATAATATTCTTCGCGCCTCAATACTTTCTGATCCTGATGGTGAGAGAAAAAATACCGGTGATAATACCCCAGCAGTTATTCATTATGAGATTGTCCCTGGAGACAAAGTTGAAATTGATGTGGCGGCAAAAGGCGGCGGCTCTGAGGCTAAATCAAAATTTGCCATGCTAAACCCATCAGATTCTGTAGTGGAATGGGTTTTAAAAATGGTGCCTACCATGGGTGCAGGCTGGTGTCCTCCGGGGGTCTTGGGTATAGGTCTTGGCGGAACCGCAGAAAAAGCTATGCTAATGGCTAAAGAGTCGCTGTTAGATCATATTGATATTCAGCAACTGCAGGAGAAAGGTGCTGAAAATCGCAATGAAGAGTTGCGCTTGGAGCTGTTTGAAAAAGTGAACGCCTTGGGTATTGGTGCGCAAGGTTTGGGTGGTTTAACCACTGTATTGGATGTCAAAATAAAAGACTATCCCTCTCATGCTGCCAATAAAGCTATCGCAATTATTCCAAACTGTGCGGCCACAAGACATTTACATTTTGTACTCGATGGTTCAGGCCCTGCGTCATTTGACCCGCCTAATTTAGATGATTGGCCAGAAATCACATGGGAAGCAGATGACAGCGTAAGGCGTGTCAATTTGGATACTGTATCCCAGTCAGATATCGAGCAGTGGCAGCCCGGAGATACCTTACTATTGTCGGGTAAAATGCTCACAGGGCGAGATGCGGCACATAAAAAGATGACCGATATGCTGGCCAATGATGAGCAGTTACCTGTGGATTTAACAGGGCGCTTTATCTATTACGTAGGTCCAGTAGATCCAGTAAGAGACGAGGTAGTCGGGCCTGCAGGACCCACTACAGCAACCCGAATGGATAAATTTACTCGTACAATGTTAGAGCAGACGGGTCTTATGGGTATGATTGGTAAGGCCGAGCGTGGGCAGCAGGGTATTGATGCTATTCGAGATAATAAGTCGGTATATCTGATTGCGGTGGGCGGTGCGGCCTATTTAGTTTCCAAGGCAATCACCAATGCTGAGGTAGTGGCCTTCCCCGAGTTGGGTATGGAGGCTATCTATGAATTTGAAGTGGTGGATATGCCCGTCACAGTCGCTGTGGACACGGAAGGGCAATCGGTACATAAAAGTGGACCGGCCCTGTGGCGTGAAAAAATACAAGAAATGCCAATTACTATAAAAAAATAAGTCTAGGTGGAATGCGAGCTAGCTAAATAAAAATACAGGAATACTTATGAAGTTTTTTAATTCGGTTTTAGTATTATTTTTTCTATTTGTAACAGCGCCCATTACGAGCGCAAATCAATGGTACATTGGAGCCACTCAAGCCATATATGATTTGGGCGAAGACAGTGAATGGAATGGAAATATTGAAGTAGGTCAGTTGGGTTTGCAGTTAGGTAACAACATTAATGATAGGTTTTCTATTGAAGCGGGTTATGGGGTTAATTTTAATCGTGAAGATATAAGAATGGCTTCATTATCTGGTTTGTTTTGGCTAGGTGATAGTACAGATAAATACAGAACTTATGTGCTTTTGGGTGGTAATAGCTATAGCTTCAATAACAAGGATCTAACTGATAAGGAACAGTCTACCCAGTTTGTTGTGGGAGGAGGCTTTGCTACTGATTTACTGGGTGGACTTGAGTTGCGTGCTGATCTAAGAGCAATGACAAAAGAGGATGATAATAACGGAGATTTTGGAATCCAGTTGTCACTTAATCATAGATTTCAATCATCCATGAATGATTCAGTTTATGTCACCAAGCCTGCTGAAATTAGAAAAAAAATAGCAGGATCAAAGCCTGTTGCTATAAGTCTAAATGTTCAGTTTGGGTTTAATAGCAGTGAGGTATTGGCTCTCTACAGTGATCAGCTTGAAGTGATAGCCAAGGGCATGAGCCAGCAGGAGGATATTCAGCTGGTTTTAAAAGGTTATTCCGACAGTATTGGAACAGTTGGCTATAATTATGCGCTTTCAAAGGCAAGAGCTGAGACGGTTAGGCTTATGCTAGCCGATGATTACGGAATTTCATTAGAGCGAATCTCGGTTGTTAGCTATGGCGAAAAAGACCCTGTAGCAAGCAATATGTATAACAAAGGGCGAGCGTTGAATCGTCGTGTGATTGGCGAGTTAAACTTTACAGAAGTGGACAATAAATAATTGAGATTTTGGTTTATAAATGACGGCGCCATTGGCGCCGTTTTTGTATCCGGCCAAAATCAACTACACTCATAGACAAATTGTTACTTCCTGTGGAAAATTAGTTTATGAAAGACAGCTTCTATTGGCATGATTACGAAACCTTTGGTGCGCAGCCTTCAGTTGATAGGCCTAGTCAGTTTGCTGGGTTAAGAACTGATTTTGAGTTAAATATCATAGGCGAGCCCTTGGTGATTTATTGCAAGCCGCAAATGGATATTTTACCCAATCCACAGGCCTGCCTAATTACCGGTATTACGCCTCAGCATGCCCTAGAAAACGGTCTGGATGAGCCTGAGTTTATCGCTCAAATCCATCAGCAACTGGCTGTGCCAAGGACCTGCGGTGTGGGTTATAACAGTATTCGTTTTGATGATGAGGTCACCCGTTATAGCCTCTACAGAAATTTTTATGATCCCTATCAGCGTGAATGGCAAAATGGAAATTCACGCTGGGATCTTATTGATCTTATGCGTGCTACCCGCGCGCTTCGCCCCGAGGGTATTGAATGGCCTGATCACCAAGAGGGTTCTCCAAGTTTTAAGCTAGAGGACCTTACACAGGCAAATGGTATCGGTCATGAGGATGCCCATGATGCTTTATCCGATGTGACGGCCACTATTGCTGTCGCAAAATTAGTCAAAAATACGCAACCCAAACTGTTTGATTATTTTTTGCAGGGGCGAGGTAAAATTGCCGCCGCTAAATTGGTGGACCTGAATACCCAGAAACCCTTTTTCCATTGTTCTGGTATGCTGCCAAAAGCGCGTCTTTATAGCGCTCTTATGATGCCCCTTGCGGCTCATCCCGAAAATAAAAATTCTGTAATCTGTATTGATCTGATGGCAGATCCAGAAAAGCTCATAAACCTTGATCCCGAAGAAATTAAACGCCTGGTATTCAGTTCGGCGCAAGAATTGTCAGACAATGAAGAGCGTATTCCTTTAAAGGAAGTTCATCTTAATAAGGCGCCGATACTAGCTACCCCGAAAGTTGTAGATGCTAATGTTGCTAAGCGATTATCCATCGATATCAACCGCTGCGAGCAAAACTGGCAGCGCTTAAAACAGGTTGATTTACAGCAAAAATTAAAGACTGTGTATGCTAAGCGAGATTACCCAGTCGCGCCTGAAGCTGAGCAGCAACTTTATGCAGGTTTTTTAGCTAACCAGGATAAGGCTATTCTTGAACATGTCAGACGCGCAACGATTAATGATTTTAAACAGCAAAATTTTTATTTTTCTGATGAGCGTTACAATCGTTTGTTATTTAATTATAAGGCGCGCTATTTCGCTGATAGCTTGGCGGATAATGAGAAAAGTCAGTGGACAGACAGTTGCCGTTGGCGGCTGACAGACAGTGATTCTGGTTATATCACTTTAGAGCAGCAAAAAAATGAAATTGCTGATTTACTATCACAGGCTAATTTGAGTTCAGAAAAAAAGGGAATTTTAGTGGCCTTGCAGAGTTGGAGTGGTCAGGTGGCTAATCAATTTGCCATTAATAGCGAGTCGTTCTAGTCAAAAATATGACTTATTCGCTGCTCTTACCTGTACAAATGATATTGCCACTAGAGTCGTGTCGTTAAAAAGGCTAAAATTCACCCAATGGCATTCATAAATCGAGGCAATGGTTTGAATTTTCAAGGCGCTCACATACTCTCAATTAATCAATTTGAGAAACAAGATGTCACCCGCGTATTTGATGTTGCGGACCAGATGCAACCCTACGCACTTCGAAAAAAAGTCACTCGAGTTTTAGAGGGTGCGATTCTTGGTAATATGTTCTTCGAAGCAAGCACCCGAACCCGCGTAAGTTTTGGGTCTGCCTTTAATCTACTAGGCGGAGAGGTAAGGGAAACTGCTGGGTTTGAAAGTTCAGCTCTGGTAAAAGGCGAGTCTCTCCAAGATACCGCACGCGTGCTGTCTGGTTTTAGTGATGTTATCTGTATGCGTCACCCCGATGAGGGTTCGGTAGCTGAATTTGCTACCGCCAGTCGAGTGCCGGTAATGAATGGTGGTGATGGTGCTAATGAACATCCCACCCAAGCATTACTCGACCTGTATACGATTCGTAAAGAACTCGCAGCTACAGGACGCGACATTGACGGCCTAACCATTGCAATGGTTGGCGATTTACGTCACGGGCGAACAGTGCATTCTCTGTGTAAGTTATTATGTCTTTATGACAATGTGAAGGTTGTACTGGTATCCCCCAAAGAACTGTTATTACCAGCAGAGTTAATCGAAGCGATGCGCTCTTCAGGGATTGCTGTACAAACCTCAGAAGATTTGGCCCCCAGTATTGCCGATGTCGATATTGTCTACTCAACCAGAATTCAAGAAGAACGCTTTGGTAGTAAGCAAGAGGCTGATCTTTATCGTGGACGATTTAGATTAAATCAAGCCATCTACACCGAGTTTTGCCAACCCAACACGGTGATTATGCATCCACTTCCTCGAGATTCGAGAGCGGATGCAAATGAATTAGATAATGATCTGAATAACAACCCTAATTTGGCCATATTTAGACAAACAGACAATGGCGTTTTGGTGCGCATGGCGCTGTTTGCACTGGTTCTTGATGTGGTCGATACTGTTGATAAATACTCCCATGACATTCGCTGGTTTAATGCCCGCGCGTAATTCAAAAGTTTTAATAATAATGGGGCATCTTTATGCTGCCCTACAATAAGTCAGTGTTAAATCTTAGGCAATGCAATGAATCAGTTTGATGATATCCGTCCCTACAGGGATTCAGAAGTTCCAGATGTACTTGCGCGATTAATCGCTGATTCTGAATTTATAGACCTACTCTTATCTCGCCGCGCTCCTCTTCTCATGCGATTTATGCCCTGGATAATGAAACCTATTGCTCGACCCATGCTAAGACGGCATTTGCGACATTTAACGCGTGATGTTGAAACCGTAGTTGATTTCCAAGATCATGTTAAAGTTGGCCTGCAAAATGTATTAGATAAGACCACAGATGGTTATAGCTTTGGTGGTTTAGATCAGCTTGATCCAGACAAATCCTATCTGTTTATTAGTAATCATCGCGATATTGCACTGGATCCGGCTATGGTTAATTTAGCCCTTCATACAGTGGATCAAGAGACCGTAAGAATTGCCATTGGTGATAACTTACTGAGTAAGCCTTTTGCCAGCGACCTTATGCGAGTTAACCGTAGCTTTATCGTTAAGCGATCGGTTGAGGGGCGAAGAGATAAGCTCGAGGCGCTTAAAAAGCTATCTGCGTATATTCGCTTTAGTGTTGCCGAAGATAATGCTTCTTGCTGGATTGCACAGGCGGAAGGGCGTGCCAAAGACGGTTTTGATCGCACTGATACTGCCTTATTGAAAATGCTGACTTTGTCGAAATCAAAACAACAGACATTTGGTGAGGCTATTGGCCAATTGCAACTGATGCCAGTATCACTTTCCTACGAATATGACCCCTGTATTATTGAAAAATCCAGAGAGCTCTACGCAGCAGAACAGGGTGAAACCTATTTAAAAACTGAATTTGAAGATTTGGATAGTATTCAAAAAGGGCTTTTAGGCTACAAGGGCCGAGTGCAGGTTAATTTTGGTGATCCGATTGGTAGCGATTTTGAAACCCCCGAGGATCTTGCGCAAGAAATAGATCGTCAAATTTATGCTCTGTATCAAATTTTCCCTACTAATATTATTGCTTGGCAAACACAGGCACAAAGAGATGATGCTGTAGTCGAACAGCTTAAACAGCAGTGGCCAGAAGAGGATTGGATGTCTGCTGAAGCCAAGTTTCAAGCGCATTTACAAACGGTGCCTGCTGAACACAGATTATTGGTGATTGATGCATACGCCAAACCGGTTGAAAATCAACTAGACTTGCAACAGCAGATGCCCGTTGTGGACAGCTTAATTAATGAGGATGCTACTGTTTGTTAGAACAATCTATCAAGGAAACCATTCAGCAGGGTTATCGACAATTTCTAAAATCCCGTGATTTAAAGCCAAGGCTTGGGCAGAAGCAGATGATTGCTGCTATTGCTAATAGTCTGGGTCACAGTGATGCAGATAAGCGTCTAGGGGTAATTGAAGCCGGAACAGGAACGGGTAAAACTGTAGGCTACCTTTTGTCGGCTCTGCCAATAGCTCGCGCCAAAGAAAAAACAGTGGTGGTTGCCACTGGCACCATTGCACTTCAAGAGCAATTAATTCTTAAAGACATCCCTGATTTGTTAGAAGCTTCTGGCTGGGACCATCAAGTCGCCTTGGTCAAAGGCCGTGGTCGTTATGTTTGTAATATGCGTTTAGAGCAGTGTTTAGATGCGATCAAATCCAAAGAAGCTGGTCTGTTCCTATTTGAAGATGAGATGCCCTTCAATCCCAATGCTCAAAGTGAGGCGCTTTACCAAGAACTGTCTGAATCCCTAGAGAATAATAGTTGGGATGGTGACCGTGATGCTTGGGATACGCGTATTCCAGATATTGATTGGCAAACACTCACAGTTGATCACCGACAATGCACCGGACGACGCTGTCAGTTTGTAGATCAATGTCCATTTTTTAAAGCTCGTGCAGAGCTTGAAGAAGCTGACTGTATAGTGGCCAATCATGATCTAGTGATGGCCGATTTGGCTCTAGGTGGGGGTGCTATTTTACCTCCGCCCGAAGACTGTATTTATATTTTTGATGAGGGCCATCGTCTGGGTGAAACGGCGGTAAAACATTTTGGTGCCCAGTGCCGAATCAATACCACATTAAATTGGCTCGAGCGAGTTCCCAAGCAGCTTAAGGGTCAGACGACGGTATTTGAAAAAGACAAAACCATTATTGATATGTTGCCGAGGATTGACAGCGGTGCCAACGAGATTGTGGCGCTTTTAACCACCTGTTACCCGCAGTTTCAAGCTTACTTGGACAATCTGGAAGATGATCGTCAACTTTACCGTTTTCCTCAGGGCGATGTGGGTGAGGGCACCCGCGAATTAGCGCAGAATATTAGCGCGCTAACCAGTCGCTGGATCGGTCGTGTTGAGCTGCTCAGAGATACCTTAAATGAGGCGCTCACCGATAGAGACTATGCTGTGCCTATTCCAGATATCGAGCTATTTTATCAGCAGGTGGGTAGTTGGCTAACCAAAGGTGAAAATTTGTTGGCACTTTGGGATCGTTTAAAGCAACAGCTAACCAGTCATGCTGTTCCTCTAGCCTGCTGGTTGCGGCTAGATGATTCCGGCTCTGGCAATCTGGATATTGCGATTAATGCGAGTCCTATACAGGCTACAGAGATTTTGCGTGAACAACTCTGGGGCTCTTGCTATGGCGCCGTGATAACCTCCGCAACATTACGCTCCTTGGGTAACTTTAATACATTAAAACGCGAGACAGGCATTCCAGATTCGGCACAATTTTTATCCGTAGCAGGGGCTTTTAACTATGCTGAGGCGGCTACGCTGTCGGTGCCCAAAGACTGTGTTGAAGGTAATGCCATATATGAACATACAGACTACATAACCGATAATCTTGCCGATATGGTGGAGAAGAAGGCAGGTACTCTGGTGTTGTTTTCCTCGCGCCGCCAGATGGACGAGGTGTTTGACCGACTAGATACCGATCTGCAAAAAATTTGTCTAGTTCAGGGTAAGTACTCCAATCGTGAAATGGTGCGCTTACATAAGGAGCGTGTTGATCAGGGTAAAACCAGTGTCTTAGTTGGGTTAGCCAGTTTTGCCGAGGGTGTCGATTTACCCGGTGATTACTGTAAGCATGTGATTATTGCTAAATTACCCTTTATGGTGCCTGATGATCCATTACATGAAGCGCTTTCGGAATGGATTGAAGACAAAGGCGGTAACTCGTTCTTTGATATAGCACTGCCTATTGCCTCTTTACGCCTAATACAGGCCTGCGGGCGTTTACTGAGAACTGAAAGTGATACAGGGACGGTGACTATATTGGATAAGCGCTTGATTACCAAGCGCTATGGGGGTCAGTTAATCGACGCGCTGCCGCCCTTCAGGCGACAGCTGTAGATTACTTTTTCTTGTCTTTTTTGGTGTAAGTCTTTTTCTTCTTTTTAAGTGGTGCAGTGCCGTCGGACTTAACACTTTTACGTTTTGGCGCACTATCACCATCACCTGACCTTACCTTTTTAGGGCCTTTTTTCGGTCTTGGCGAGCGGTTAGAAGGTGCAGTATTATCACCACCTTTATCAATACTGATATTCAGTGCTTTTGAGCGTACACGTGCCTTTTTAAGAGTTTTGAAAACATCATCAGGCATACCACCCGGCAGATCGACCGTACTGTATTCGTCATGTAGGATAATCTGTCCAATGAATTGACTACTAATATCAGCTTCGTTAGCAATTGCGCCGACAATATTAGAGGGCTCAACACTGTCATTTTTACCTACCTCAAGACGATAGGTCAACATAGGAACTACATTGCCCTCTTCATCTCGAACAATGCGTTCAGATTTGGCTCTAGGGTTTCTAGAATTGCTATCTTTAGAAAAATTATCCTTGCCTTTTCTATCTCTATTTTTGCTGTCTCTATCTCTATCTCGGTTTCTATCCCTATCTCTATTTTTACCAGAGCTTTCTTGGCGAGGTGCAACAATATTATCCAGTTTAGGGAATAGCGGGCGCTCTTTTTGATTTTCATAGGTCAAAGCAGCAGCTACATCGGCCATGTCTAAATCATTTTCTTCAACATACTTAACAATCATTTCACGAAACTTATCCAAACGCGGTGTTTCCAGCGTCTTGGAAAGTTGCTCGGTGAACTGCTGTATGCGTTGATCACTGACCTGCGCATTAGACGGCATAGTTAAGGGTGCAATCGTACTTTTGGTGGTTTTTTCAATAGAACGCAAAAGGCGAGTTTCTTTTGGGGTAATAAATAAAATTGCATTACCTTCTCTACCCGCGCGCCCGGTTCTACCAATACGGTGCACATAAGATTCATTATCATAGGGAATATCAAAGTTGATAACATGACTGATACGTTCAACATCAAGTCCACGCGCTGCTACATCAGTAGCCACAACCACATCAACTTGACCGCGTTTGAGTTTACTAATGGTGCGCTCTCTAATAGCTTGGCTTAAATCACCATTTAGTGCCGCTGAGGAAAAGCCTCTCGCCTGAAGGCGATCGGCAATATCGACAGTTGAAGATTTGGTACGCACAAAAATAATCATGCCATCGAATTGTTCAACTTCAAGCACGCGAGTCAAAGCATCCATTTTTTGGTGTGCTTTCACGGTAATATATTGTTGTTTGATACGTTCTACAGTTTGCGTTTTACTCTGAATACGAACCTGCTGAGCATCACCCAGATATTTATCGGCAACACGCTTAATTGCGGCAGGCATAGTGGCTGAAAACAGGGCACGCTGACTTTCAGCAGGCGTTTTCGAAAGAATCATTTCTACATCATCAATAAAGCCCATACGCAACATTTCGTCAGCTTCATCAAGCACCAGTGATTTCACTTGGCTTAGGTTCAGACTTTTACGCTTAAGGTGGTCGAGCATACGTCCTGGTGTTCCAACAACAACCTGAGCGCCACGCTTTAGTCCGCGTAATTGGCCGCCAATATCCGCGCCACCATAGATGGGCAATACATTGAAGCCCTTAATATGCTTAGCATAGCTTTGGAATGCTTCAGCCACCTGAATGGCGAGCTCTCTGGTAGGCGTTAGTACCAAAATTTGCGGTGTTTTTTGCTGTGGATCAATATTGCTCAGTAAAGGCAGTGCAAAGGCTGCTGTTTTACCGGTACCGGTTTGAGCCGTACCTAAAAGGTTTTTTCCACCGAGAAGAATAGGGATGCTTTGTGCTTGAATAGGTGAGGGCTGTTCGTAACCTAAATTTTGGACAGCTTTAAGCACCGGTGCACTAATTCCCAGTGTTTGAAATTCGTTAGAAGACATGAAATTACCTTTGGTTATGGTCTCAAGAGCGAGAGGTCGCGGAGTATACGCCTGTAGTGAACATTTTTATAGTTTAATCCTTGTTATTATTGGGATTTAACCAAAAATAGACCCATTTTTGGGGTGTTTTAGCCGCCATTTGCAGCAACTTGGTTAATTTGCGCCCCTTAAGTCACAAAGCTAAAGTAATCGGGCTAAAAGATAAATTTCTGCGTAGATAAATAAAATTACCCTTTAACAGCCGCTCAGTGGTCAATAACTGTGGTAAATTAGAACCCAATAAAATTGTATACAGATACCTATGGAGTGGCCATGAGCCTTGAAGATAATCGTCGCGAATATGATTACGGCAGTTTGAATAGAGCCTCGTTACTTGATAATCCCTATAAGCAGTTTGATTTGTGGATGAACCAAGCACTTGAAGCCAAAATTCAGGATCCCACGGCAATGAGCGTAGCTACAGTGGATAGCCATAGTCAGCCCTCGCAACGTATGGTCTTGCTCAAGCAATTTGATAATCGCGGATTTGTTTTTTATACCAACTTAGAAAGTCGCAAGGCAATGGATATCAAACAAAACACTCGTGTCAGCCTGCATTTTCCCTGGTTGCAGCTGGATCGTCAGGTGATTGTTGGCGGCCGAGCTGAGCCTTTGCCACGAGCTGAGGTTTTAAAGTATTTTTTGAGCCGTCCTATTGAAAGTCAGCTTGGCGCTTGGGCATCAAAGCAAAGCACTGTGATAAGTTCTAGGCAGGTTTTAGAACAGCAATTTAGTGACATCAAAGAAAAATTTTCTACAGGCGAAATACCACTACCTGATTTTTGGGGTGGCTATCTTGTAGTACCCGATGAGATAGAGTTTTGGCAGGGCGGTGAAAATCGTCTGCATGATCGATTTAGTTTTGAGCGTGACAAAGATGGCTGGGCGATAAATCGATTGTCGCCCTAATAGTCGATGGTGTTAATTACGAAATAGCGTTCACCCTCGGGTGTTTTTACTTCGACTTCATCATCTTTGGATTTTCCAATTAAAGCTCTAGCCATGGGTGAATCAATACTAATCCAATTTTTTTCACTATCAATTTCATCAGAGCCCACAAGGCGAAGACGCTGAAGTGGTGCAGAGGGGTCGTCAGCGTCCTCCAATGTAACCCATGCAGCAAAGAATACCTTAGAAGTATCTCTCGGCTTATCCTCAACAATAGTCGCTTCTTCAAGGCGTTTGCTGAGATAGCGCACGCGGCGATCGATTTCTCGCAGCCGGCGCTTACCATAAATATAGTCGCCATTTTCCGAACGATCGCCATTTTTAGCAGCCTCATGCACCACTTGAGTCACCTGAGGCCGCTCCACTTTCCACAGTTGACGAACTTCAGCGCGCAATTGAGCTGCACCATCAGCGGTAATATAGGGTGAACTTTTAGGGGCAGGTGGTCTATAGCGAGACATGGCTTATTTTCCGTGATTCAGGTTGAAAACATCAGAATAAAAAGTCAGCTCCGCTTCCATGGCGCGAATAATATTTTCTGATTTTCTAAATCCATGGCCCTCATCGGGAAATTGCACATAAACCACATCAATGCCTTTTTGTTTCAAGCTATTTACCATCAGTTCCGCTTGATTGGGGGGGACGACCTTATCTTCTAATCCTTGAAGGAAAATCACCGGACAATTCAGTTGGTCGATGTAGTTGATAGGGGAACGCTCATGATAAATCTGCTGTTGTTCAGGGTAGGGGCCCACCAGTTTGTCCAAATACCGCGACTCAAATTTATGGGTATCACTGGCAAGGGTTTCAAGATTGCCAATACCATACAAACTTGCCCCAGCCTTGAAGGTGTCGGTAAAGGTGAGAGCAGCTAATACCGTATAACCACCGGCACTACTACCGCGGATAATACAGCGGTCAGCATCGACTTTGTTTTGCGTCACTAAATAGTTAACTGCGTATTGGGTGTCCTCAACATCAGCTATGCCCCAGGCATCATTTAATGCATTGCGATAATCTCGCCCAAATCCGGTACTGCCGCGGTAATTGATATCCACTACCGCGAAACCACGATTAGTCCAATACTGAATTTTTAAATTTAAACTACAGTCAGTCGCGCCTGTAGGACCTCCATGACAGATAACGATTACTGGTGGTAATTCATTTTCCATACCCTGATATTGGCTGTGGGCTGGCGCATAGAAGAAGGCCTGTACCCTTTGGTTATTGGCAGTGGTATAGATGATTGATTTCGGTGAAGACAGATTGCCTGATTCTATAGTTAAGCCATCAGGCGCATGGACTGTTGTTAGAGTAGTATTTGGGTGAACCATTACAATTTGGTTAGCCCGGTCCGATGCACCGGCTATCATGGTTAGTTCGCCTTGATGACAGCAGGCTGCTTGCATGGCGCTAAAATCGGTGTCTATTGCTTCTAAACTGCCCGTTGCAATATGCAAAATACCACAGTGCCAAATACCCTCTTGAGTCCAGAGGCAGCCAATAGTGTTAGCGTCAATAAAATCATAGGTCGACATGCCAAACTGCCACAGGGGCGTAGCAAATTCTGCCGGCATATCCAGCACAATACCGTTCTCGGCAGAGTAAATATTCCACCAGTTGTTCCGGTCGGAAACATAATAAAGCTGGTTATCTGGTGACCACTGAGGTTGAAATATAGACTCATTATTATCAGCGCCAGCCACCATATTTTGATTAGATAACGTGATTTGATTATCAGCACAGTACAACTGGGTGCAATCCCATGGCATATTGGGATGATTCCATTCTATCCAGCACAATTTTTGCCCATTGGGACTAATTCGCGGGTAAGCATAGAAGTCCGCCCCTGAAGCTAAGCGTTGCGGCTTTTGATTAGCTTTGTCTAAAGATATTGCTGCCAGATAATTTTCTGGTTCACCGCTGTCATTATGTTGTTCGCAGATGGCGATTAGTCGGTTGTTGTTGTTATCCATAGCAAGGTCGGCAAAACGCGGGCCTTGTTCAGTTACAGGCATGGCCTGATCACTGCCAATAGCTATTTGATAAATACGCTGATCGGATGCGTTGACAAAATAAATAGTATTGTCTGATAGCGTATACGCCATGCCGCCATATTCATGCACGCGACTGGCGTGACTATAAGGCGTAGGCAATAAATCTTGGGTTATGCCGTCTTTATCTTGGTAAACAATAACATTGCGCCCCGATTCTTGCGGGCGGCTCTCAACCCAAAATAATTGGTCTTTGTAGGATTGAATACAGCTAATTTTTGGGGCGGCACTGGCGACTATTTTAGAGCTAATAACAGAGGGCCAAGTACCAAAGGGCTGTTGAGATTTCATGGGATTAACCGCCTGCCAGTTTTACACTATGACCCAGTTTCTCAAGCTGACTTTTAAGACTATCTCGGTGGTCACCCTGAATTTCAATGATGCCATCTTTGACCGTGCCACCAGTTGAACAGCTTTCCTTTAATTTTTTAGCCAAGGCTTTAATTTCATTGGGCGCCAAATCAAAACCGGAAATCAGAGTGACGCCCTTTCCCTTCCGTCCCTTAGTCTCGCGACTAATTCGGATGATACCATCAGTAATTGCCGCTGGTTTGGATTCGCTTGGCTGCTTGATACGTCCGGTTTCAGTGGAATAAACAAGCCGTGAATCTTTGTTTGGCATGGGTTGCGCTCGATAATTGTTAAATCAGATTTTGATTATCCATAATTTTAATGATTTATTCATCAACAACTCTCAGTCATTAAGTAATTATCCCGTTGTAAACTGGTTTCGATAGGAAAGCGCCTCTTGGTAGGCAGATATATCAGGGGTTTCATTGCCAGCTAGATCGGCAATACTGCGTGCAACTTTTAATAGTCTATGAAAGCTTCGAGTTGATAATTTATAGCTATTAATAGCGCGATCTAAGAAGTCTTGTTGCTCACCATTTAACGGGCAAACCTTTTTTAATTGTTGGTTATCGAGGCGAGCATTCACCATTCCCTGTCGTGTCATCTGTAAAGCTCTTGCTTGATTAACCCGCTGCATGATTTGTTGATTTGAGTCTCCTTCAAGATTTTTATTAGCCTGAAATAGCTGTTTGTTTTCAATATTATTCACCGCAATATGTAGATCGATACGATCTAGAATAGGGCCGGATATTTTGCTCTGATAGCGGGCGATTTTTTCCGCACTGCAGTTACAGCGATCACTGCCTTTGTAGCCACAGGGGCAGGGATTCATGGCGGCTATGAGCTGAAATTTGGCAGGAAAGGTAAGCTGTGCTGCGGCGCGGGAAATATGAATCTCACCTGATTCGAGTGGTTCGCGAAGCATTTCCAAAACCGATCGTTGAAACTCTGGTAATTCATCAAGAAACAAAATTCCCTCATGAGCAAGTGATATTTCTCCCGGTTGTGGCGAACTGCCACCACCCACAATAGCCGTGGCTGACGCACTATGATGCGGTGAACGAAAGGGTCGCTGTAATAAATTTTCATTGGTTTTTTTTTGAGCGATGGAGTGCACGCAGGCTACTGCTAATGCCTCCTTATTGGTCATACTGGGCAAGATGCCCGGCAGTCGAGCAGCCAGCATAGATTTTCCTGTACCCGGTGGCCCACAAAGCAACATATGATGTCCGCCGCAGGCGGCTATTTCTAGGGCGCGCTTGGCCTGTTTTTGACCTATAACCTCTTTTATCTCAGACGATGGCGTTCGCTGAATAGGGCTTTTTGCTACCCAGGGGTCTAAAGACTTTGATTGGTGAAGGTGAGCCGTTACATCAAGTAGGTGCTTAGCGGCAAGCACAGTAATTGACTCTACCAAGCAGGCCTCGTCGGCATTTTGCTGGCTAACGATTAGCTGTTTATTAGCTGAAGCGCAGGCCATAACCGAGGGTAAAATAGCTTCAACGCCGCGCAGTTCACCCGACAGTGCTAATTCGCCGATAAACTCAAACTTCTCAAGTGGCAATTTGGGGATCTGCTCAGAAGCTGCCAGAATACCTATGGCTATGGCTAGATCAAAACGACTTCCGCCTTTGGGAAGCTCTGCCGGAGCCAGATTGACAGTAATGCGGCGGTTGGGGAACTCAAACTTAGAGTTAATTAATGCGCTACGAACTCGATCTTTACTTTCTTTAACGGCCGTTTCAGGCAGGCCAACAATATTAAAAGCCGGTAGGCCGTTAGAGAGATGTACCTCTACTGAAACAAGGGGGGAAGATAGTCCGAGTTTGGCGCGAGAGCTTACGATAGATAGCGACATCCAATGTCCTTAGGGCTGTGAGAGTCGTTCCTTTATCATCTGATAGGTCATTGATTAAAGGTTTAACTCAATTGTAGCTCTAATAATCTGAAGTGTTCCTGCGATTTAAGGGACGACTGTTATTTTTCTCTGTCTAATAGCTGCTTAAGCTGTTCCATTTTTTGTTCTAGATGGTTAATTTTTTCTCTCGAGCGAGCAAGAACAGCCTTTTGAGCTTCAAACTCTTCCTTAGAAACAATATCTAGTTTTTTAAATAGATTGCTAGTAGCAGCACGAAGGTAAACCGCTGCCTCTTGGCTTATGCCGTCGGAGCCAGTTGTTACCTGATTAAGCTGATCTGTTAGCTGTTGGTAAAATTCATCAAATTTCATAATAAAACGTCCTCATAGGGCTACTTTAGCAAATTTACACCGCGATAACATGGTCATTTTGGGCTAACCAAATAGGTGCTTGCGCTTAATAAAAGCGAACCAAAATGGTGCGTAACTAGAATTTTAAGCCTTCATCAGCCTTTGAAAAATTCAAAAATACCGATTATTTGTTGAAATTTCCACAAATTAAAAAGTTGGCACGGTAAATGCATTAATCAAATTACTTGTGACTACATTACACGCAAGCTTTTAAATCTTGGGAGATTTAAACAAAGAAAATTTGGTTAGTTGAAATAAGTCAATGTTGTTGAACAGACACTTGATCAGTCAACCAAGGATTTTTCGTTTTACTTTTTAAATTACGGATGGATTGTTTCATCCAGTGGAGAATTACTATGAAAATGGTTACGGCAATTATTAAGCCTTTCAAACTAGATGAAGTGAGAGAGTCTTTAGGTGAGCTTGGTGTAACAGGCGTCACTGTTACTGAAGTAAAAGGATTTGGTCGTCAGAAAGGGCACACAGAGCTCTATAGAGGCGCTGAGTACGTGGTAGATTTTTTACCAAAAGTGAAAGTCGAAGTAGCTTTAGCGGATGAGTTAGTTGACCGCGCTGTAGAAGCAATTACAGCAGCTGCCCAAACTGGAAAAATCGGTGATGGCAAAATTTTTATTACCAATACTGAAGAAGTAATCCGAATCCGTACCGGTGAAACCGGTGCCGAAGCAATTTAATCTAGAGGAATCAAAATGACTGAGATATTTCAATTACAATACGCACTAGACACCTTTTATTTCTTGGTGTGCGGTGCACTCGTTATGTGGATGGCTGCAGGCTTTTCTATGCTTGAAGCTGGTTTAGTTCGTTCTAAGAACACCACTGAAATTTTAACTAAAAACGTCGCGCTTTTTGCTATCGCCTGTACTATGTACTTAGTATGCGGTTACGCAATTATGTACGGCGGTGATACTTTCCTAAGCGGAATCGCTGGTGACGGTGTTGCTGATGATTGGACTTATGCGCCTGCTGCTGACTTCTACTTCCAAGTAGTATTTGTTGCAACCGCTATGTCTATTGTTTCAGGTTCAGTTGCTGAGCGTATGAAGCTATGGTCTTTCCTATTATTCACCGTTGTGATGACCGGTTACATCTACCCAATGGAAGGTTCTTGGACTTGGGGTGGTGCTTCTGTATTTGGCATGTACACTCTAGGTGACCTAGGATTCTCTGACTTTGCTGGTTCTGGTATTGTACACATGGCAGGTGCTTCTGCAGCACTAGCTGGTGTTATTTTACTTGGCGCTCGTAAGGGTAAGTATGGTCCTAATGGCCAAGTTAATGCTATCCCAGGTGCAAACCTACCAATGGCTACACTAGGTACGTTCATTCTATGGATGGGTTGGTTCGGCTTTAACGGTGGTTCTGTACTAGCTACTGCTTCAGTAGAGAGCGCCAATGCTGTTGCAATGGTATTCTTGAATACTAATGCTGCTGCTTCAGGTGGTCTTATTGCTGCTCTAATCGTTGCTAAACTTCTATTTGGCAAGGCTGATCTTACTATGGCGCTTAACGGTGCTCTAGCCGGTCTAGTGGCTATTACTGCTGAGCCTTCTACTCCATCTGCACTACAAGCAACGCTTTTCGGTGCACTAGGTGGCGTATTAGTTGTATTCAGTATCCTTGCTCTTGATAAGTTGAAACTTGATGATCCTGTCGGCGCAATCTCTGTGCACGGTGTTGTTGGTCTACTAGGTCTTCTACTAGTTCCAGTAACTAATGACGGATCTTCTTTCTCAGGTCAGCTAATCGGTGCTGCAACCATCTTTGTATGGGTATTCGTAACAAGCTTCATCGCTTGGTATGTTATCAAATCATTGATTGGTCTAAGAGTATCTGAAGAAGACGAAGCTAACGGCGTTGATATCGCTGAATGTGGTATGGAAGCATACCCAGAGTTCACTAGCTCAAAAAGCTAAGTTAACTGCTTTGTAAAAAAGCCGGGGCCTATGCCCCGGTTTTTTTTGCCCAAAATTCGCCAAATAAAAGACTAAATTAGATTAATCAGGTTTCGATGATATTTTTTTTTACTAAAGATGCAATATAATGAATAAAAAGGTATCTTTAACCCATATTGATTATAAATTAAGAAAAATAGGAGCTATTTATGTTTTTGGTGTCAGCAACAATTAAGCCGTTTAAGCTAGACGATGTCCGAGAAGCCTTGTCAGAGGTTGGTGTGCAGGGCATAACAGTGACAGAAGTTAAAGGCTTTGGTCGTCAAAAAGGTCATACAGAATTGTATCGTGGTGCAGAATATGTGGTTGATTTTTTGCCAAAAGTTAAACTAGAAGTTGTGGTTTCTGATGACATTCTTGATGCGGTTATTGAAGCGATCGAGAAAGCCGCCAAGACAGGTAAAATTGGTGACGGAAAAGTCTTTGTGTACAAAGTTGAACAGGCCCTTCGCATTCGTACCGGCGAGACTGGCGACGAAGCACTATAGACACCCAAGCATTTTAGATAGCCAATCATTGGCTATACTCTAGTTATAAAGGCAATCCGTTTTTGGATTGCCTGTTTTATTTACTTCTTTAGGAGATCGTTTTGGTCTTAACCACTAAGTCAGGTACCTTACTGTTTATATTGGCGCTTTGCTGTTTTTTCGGCGCAGTAAAATTTGTTGCCAAAGAGGAGATGGCTGAAATTTCACAGCCCGAAACTTCTCTCGGTGAGAATAATGTTGTAGTAAAAGTGCCTGAGCCGATGTCGAGTATTTCTGAAGAAGTTAGTAAGCCCTCTGACGCTATAGAGCAGTCAGTATTGTCTATGCTCAAGACAGCAAGGCCCGATATTCAATTTACTTTTCTTGGTGAATCGCCAATGCCTGGTGTCTATGAGGTGCAGGTTATAAACGGACCTTTATTGTTTGTTCATGAGCAGGGGGAGTATTTGTTTCAGGGGGGTCTACTTCAGGTTAAAGAGAGTGGTATTGTTGATACCATGGAGGCAAGACAAGCTATTAATCGAAGTGAGATCTTTGCTACGCGCTCTACTGATGACATGATTATCTTTAAGCCTGAAGGCGAGTCTAAAGCTATTATGAATGTTTTTACGGATGTTGATTGCGGCTACTGCAGAAAATTTCACCAAGAGGTGCCAGAGCTTAATGCTATGGGTATAGAGGTTAGATATCTAGCTTTCCCGCGAGCGGGTATACCTTCCGGTTCTTATGATAAAATTGCTAAGGCCTGGTGTGCCGAAGATCAACAGGACGCTCTAACCAAGGTTAAGTCAGGTCGTTCAGTGGATGTGGAGGTCTGTGAAGACAATCCGGTTGCTGAGCATTATGCTTTTGGCACACAGCTGGGAGTAACTGGTACTCCAGCGATAATTTTAATGGACGGTACGTTGATTCCTGGATACCAGCCGGCGAAAAAATTCGCTGAAGTTTTAGGTCTTACAATTAACTAAAATAATTTATCAAAAATAACCCGAAAATTCCTTAAGATAGTATAAAATTGGCGGCATTGACAGCGATCGACTAGATGGTTACTGTTGCCGCCGTTTTTTCATAAATAAAAATCTAAAGAATGACTACAAATTGGAGTGTTAACGTGCGATCTGTGCAAGTGGGTATCTGCGGTTTAGGAACTGTTGGGTCTGGTGTTTATAACGTAATTTCACGTAATGCAGACTCTATCAATGATCGTGCAAATTGCGAGATTAATATTCAGCAAGTCGGTGCTCGCCGTGACAATCCTAACTGCGACACCTCAGAAGTTGAAGTGGTTCGCGATATCTTCGACGTCGCTCAAAATCCAGAAATTGATATCGTGGTCGAGTTAATTGGTGGCACTACGGTCGCCTATGACCTAGTGATGATGGCGCTTAAAAATGGCAAGCATGTGGTTACTGCTAACAAGGCACTTATCGCAGAGCATGGTATGGAAATTTTTGCTTATGCCGCCTCGCAAGGCCTTGAAGTGGCCTATGAAGCCGCGGTAGCTGGTGGCATCCCTATTATCAAGGGGCTTCGCGAAGGCCTATCTGCAAACAAAGTCAATTGGGTTGCAGGCATTATTAACGGCACTACAAACTTTATTCTTACCGAGATGGATACTAAGGGTCGTGATTTTAACGACGTCTTGGTTGAGGCTCAGGAGAAGGGCTATGCAGAAGCAGACCCCACCTTTGATGTCGAGGGTATTGATGCGGCACATAAGTTAGTGATTCTAGCTTCGATTGCCTTCGAAATGCCTCTTACCCTAGAGGGTCTCTATACCGATGGTATTACTCAGTTAGAGCCGCAGGATGTTGCCTACGCAAAAGAGCTGGGTTATGCGATTAAACATCTGGGTATTGCCCGACAAACGGAACAGGGTGTTGAGCTTCGCGTTCATCCCACCCTAGTGCCACATAAGAGCATGATTGCCGGCGTTAATGATGTGGCTAATGCAGTTATGATCAATGCCGATGCTGTGGGTACAACGCTATTCTGCGGCCCTGGTGCTGGTGCTGAGCCAACCGCATCCTCAGTGATTGCGGATATTGTGGATGTAGCAAGAACACTTGATATGCCCTCTGATGCCAAGGTTAATGCCCTTGGTTGCTCAATCGCAGAATTAGAGCAGCGAAACATTGTCGCCATTGAGGAAATTGAAACCAGTTTTTATATGCGTTTTGCAGCTCTCGACAAGCCAGGTGTGTTGTCTGATATTACAAAAATTATGGCCGACTCAGGGATAAGCATTGAAGCTATTGTTCAAAAAGAGCAGCCTGTAGGCGAGGATTACGTTAATGTGATTATCGTAACCAATGTCACTCAAGAAAAGTTACTTAGCACCGCGGTTGAGCGTATTGAAAACCTTGAAACGGTTCGTGATACTATTAAATTTATTCGTGTTGAACATTTGGATCAGTAAATGAGATATATCAGTACTCGGGGCGGCGTTGAGCCCAAAACTTTCGAAGAAGTGGTACTAACCGGCTTGGCTGAAGACGGCGGTCTTTTTGTGCCAGAAGAAATACCCAAATTTAGTACTGAAGAGATCGCTTCATGGAGTGATCTTTCATACGAAGAATTAGCCCTGAAGGTCATCACGCCATTTGTCGGTGGATCCATTCCAGAACAGGATTTGCGTGGGTTAATTGAAAAATCTTATGCGGGCTTTCGACACGAGGCAATTGCTCCACTGATACAGGCCGGACAAAATCAGTGGATTCTCGAATTATTCCAAGGCCCCACCCTGGCATTTAAAGATTTTGCCTTGCAATTTTTGGGCAACCTGCTTGATTATATTCTGGCTAAACGCAACCAAAAAGTCGTGATCATGGGTGCGACCTCAGGTGATACAGGTTCTGCGGCCATCGAGGGCTGTCGACATTGTAAGAATTTAGATATTTTTATTCTTCACCCTTATCAGCGTGTGTCAGAAGTCCAGCGTCGACAGATGACCACAGTCATGACCGATAATATTCATAATATTGCACTGCATGGTAATTTTGATGACTGTCAGAATATGGTGAAAGCCAGCTTCTCAGACCAATCATTTTTACCCGAAGGAAGGCAGCTCGCTGCAGTTAACTCGATTAATTGGGCGCGAATTATGGCGCAGATTGTTTATTACTTCTGGGCTTCTCTGTCCTTAGGTGGTCCTCATAGAAAGGTGTCATTCTCCGTGCCTACGGGCAACTTTGGTGATATTTTTGCCGGCTATTTAGCAAGCAAGATGGGTCTTCCAATAGAGCAGCTAGTGATTGCGACTAATCAGAATGATATTTTGCACCGTTGCATTAGTGAAAATGATCATAGTACTCAGCCCCTTGAACAGAGCTTAGCGCCTAGTATGGATATCATGATATCCAGCAACTTTGAGCGTCTATTGTTTGATCTTTATGATCGTGATGGAAAGCAAGTTGCAGATTTGATGACTGACGCTAAAAATGGTCATATGGTGCTGAGTGATTCAGCACTGGCCAGTGCGAGAGCCTTGTTCACGAGCTATCGTTGTGATGATGCGGGCATGGTAGAGGTTATACGCTCAACCTATGTGGATAGTGATTACCTGTTAGATCCACACACCGCCATTGGTTTAGCAGCTGCCCGTGAATGCAGTAATAACAAATCAACCCCAATGATTACTCTGGCAACGGCGCATCCGGCAAAATTCCCAGATGCTGTAAAAGCAGCGGGCTATCCGCAAGATCCGGCTTTGCCGCCGCATATGGCAGATCTATTTGAGCGGGAAGAGCAATACACGGTGCTTGATAACGATAGTCAGGTGGTACAGCAGTTTATTGCTGAGCATATTACGTCTTAAAACACTGAATTTAAGATATAAAAAAACCGGCTTAAGCCGGTTTTTTTATATTGGAATTTCTATTTACTTAGTTGCTAGCGCTTTAACTTGAGCATTAAGACGACTCTTATGGCGAGCAGCTTTGTTCTTATGGATAATTCCTTTGTCAGCCATACGATCGATTACTGGAACCGAAGTATTGTAAGCTTCTTGTGCTAAAGCAGCATCGCCGCTTTCTAGGGCCGCATCAACCTTCTTAATGTAGGTACGAACCATTGAGCGAAGGCCAGCATTATGCTGACGTCTTTTTTCGTTTTGACGTGCGCGTTTTTTTGCTTGTGCTGAATTAGCCACTTGAACTATCTCCTAAGTTAAGGGAACTCTGTAAAGGCGCGGAAATATACAGGGTTATTTGGCGAGATTCAACCTTATTGTTGCTGTTTTCAGAGACTTTTTTGTTGTTTGCAGTTATTGGGCATATTTAGTTTTGGTCTTTGGTGATAGATTCCCTTGGACAAGGTTGTGACTATGGTTAAACTGGTACCCATAAATTGTAAAATGGAAAGCAGAGTGGCCGAGGAAATCGTAAAGCAGAAAAAAGATCATGGACTACTTCGCTCTAGCGGCGTGGTGGGGTTTTTTACTATGCTTTCTCGGTTTTTGGGTCTGGCTCGCGATGTGGTGTTTGCCCGTGTTATCGGAGCTGAAGCATTGGCCGATGTGTTCTTCGTGGCCTTTAAAATACCGAATTTCTTTCGTCGACTGTTTGCTGAGGGTGCCTTTGCTCAGGCCTTTGTTCCTATTTTGGGTGAATACAGAGAGAAGGGTAGTGCAGCCGCTGTGAGACAGTTAGTCAGTCGAGTTGCGGGTAATTTGGGCCTATGCCTGATATTACTCACCCTATTTATTGTGGTTGCGTCGCCCCTAATGGCGGCAATTTTTGCACCTAGCTGGTATATGGATAACCCCAGCAAATTTGCCGCAACCTCAGAGATGCTGCGTATTACTTTTCCTTATTTGTTATTTATCTCAATGACTGGGTTAGCGGGTGCGGTGCTCAATAGTTACGATCGTTTTGCGGTACCGGCATTTACCCCCTTATTATTGAATCTATGCCTTATTCTTGCGGCGCTCTTTGCAGCTCCTCTGTTTGATCAGCCAGCCTATGCGTTGGCCTGGGGTGTTCTACTGGCGGGTATAGTGCAGTTTTTATTCCAATTACCCTTTTTGAAAACCATTCATATGTTACCCATGCCGTCAGTTGATTGGCAGGATTCAGGTGTTAAAAAAGTACTAGCACTCATGGCGCCGGCAATATTTGGGGTTTCAGTCAGCCAGATTAATCTTTTGTTAGATACTGTATTGGCGACGTTCTTGCCTACAGGCAGTGTTTCTTGGTTATATTATTCCGATCGCCTATCCGAGTTACCCTTGGGAGTATTTGGTATCGCTATTGCGACGGTTATATTGCCCAATTTATCTCGTCATCATGTGGCTCAGTCGACACAGGCATTTTCTCAGACCTTAGACTGGGCACTAAAAATGATTCTGTTGATTGCGGTTCCGGCCGCGGTGGCATTGATTTTATTGGCTGAGCCCATTTTAGTGACGCTGTTTTACTATGGCGAGGTGATGACAATACGCGATATGGCAATGGCGTCGCTCAGTCTAAAAGCCTATGCGGCTGGCTTGATTGCCTTTATGTTGATTAAGGTATTGGCACCGGGATTTTTTGCGCGCCAAGATATGCGAACACCGGTGCGTATTGGTGTAATCGCCATGGTTATGAACATGCTGTTTAATTTATTGTTGGTGATACCGCTCCATAGCTATTGGCAGGTGGGTCATCTAGGGCTAGCTGCAGCAACTTCGCTATCTGCATTTTTAAATGCAATCCTGCTGTACTTTGCTCTTCGCAAACAGGGTATCTATCAGCCGATTCAGGGCTGGTTAAGATTTTTTATCCGCTTAGCTATTGCGGTACTGGTGATGCTTTTGGTGTTGATTCAGCTGTCTAACGCCTTAGGTGGTTTAGAGTCCTTGTACAGTTTTAATTGGACTCAGAGGGTGGGCTATATTGGCTTGCTCTGTGGCGCTGGATTTCTTGGTTTTGTGGTCAGTTTGTTGCTAATGGGCTTTCGTTGGTCAGAGTTACAAGGGCCGGCCAAAGCAACCACCAATCATGATTAAAAAACAATGTCTTATAAAAACTTATCTAATCCATTTATCTTGCTTCAATTAGGGGGCAATACCTTACCTTTCTGTTGATTGCTAGGTATACTCGACGCCTTGACTAATGAGTAGTAACTTTGGCATTGAAGCAGCAAAAAATGACTCTAATGCGTGACCTAGATCCGTCGCGACTGGCTAACCAACAATCCGTTGTGACTATTGGTTCGTTTGATGGTGTTCATTTGGGCCATCAGTCAATTTTGCAGCAGGTAATCGATCGTTCTAAAACGCTAAATGGCCTCTCTGTTGCTATGACTTTTGAGCCCCAGCCGCAGGAGTATTTTTCTGCGCAAACAGCCCCGCCGAGGTTGATGAGGCTGCGAGAAAAAATTGAAGCCTTATTAGATTTCGGCGTCGACCTTGTGGTTTGTATGCGCTTCAATGAACAGCTTAGGCAGTTAACTGCTGAGCAGTTTGTGAATAAGGTTTTGGTTAATGGTGTCAAAACCCAGCATTTGATCGTAGGTGATGATTTTCGATTTGGCTGTGATCGCAAGGGCGATTTTCATATGCTTGAAGCCATGGGTCGTCAGCAGGGTTTTAGCGTTCAGGATACGCAAACTGTGGAAGTGCAAAGCCGACGTGTTAGTAGCACGTTGGTACGTGAATTATTACAGAGTTCAGATTTCAAGCAGGTAGGCGATTTATTAGGTCGCAGCTTTACGATTTCTGGCAAGGTGACCTATGGTCAGCAATTGGGTCGCAAACTTGGGTTCCCCACGGCCAATCTAAATCTTAATCGATTTAGAGCCCCTTTAGCCGGTGTTTATGCGGTCTGGGTTGAAATAGAGGGTATGGCAGAAAGATTTAAGGGTGCTGCTAATGTGGGTGTGCGCCCAACCATAGGTGACAAAGTAAAGCCCATCTTAGAGGTGCACCTATTAGATTTTGATCAGCAAATATACGGTCAGAGAATCACCGTAGAATTTGTTCATAAAATCAGAGATGAGCAACAGTTTACAAATTTAGACAACCTCGCCGATAGCATAGGTGAAGATGTTAAAAAAATTAATCAGTGGTTTGTTAATAATAACCCTTAATCAAAAAAATTAGATTGGAAAATTTAATTCGATATGACTGACAGTATTGACTACAAAGCAACATTAAATCTGCCTAAAACTGACTTCGCCATGCGTGCCAACCTTGCGCAACGTGAACCTGTCATGCTCAAAAAATGGCAGCAGGATAATCTCTATCAGAACATTCGCAAGGCTAGAGCCGGTTGCGAGAAATATATATTGCATGATGGTCCTCCCTACGCTAATGGGGATATTCATCTGGGTCACGCAGTCAATAAAACCCTAAAAGATATTGTTATTAAATCCAAGACATTAAGCGGATTTGATGCGCCCTATGTTCCCGGTTGGGACTGTCATGGTCTGCCTATTGAGCACAACGTAGAGAAAAAGATCGGTAAAGCAGGGGTTAAGGTAGAGTATTCAAAATTCCGTCAAAAATGCCGTGACTATGCCATGCGTCAGGTTGATGGCCAGCGTAAAGATTTTGTTCGTATTGGAGTGTTTGCCGATTGGGAAAACCCTTATTTGACCATGAATTTTGATGTTGAGGCCGATATTATCCGTGCGGTAGGGAAAATCGCGGAAAATGGCCATCTCGTCAAAGGCTATAAGCCAGTTTACTGGAGTGTAGTGGGTGGTTCAGCTCTGGCTGAAGCCGAAGTGGAATATCAGGATAAAACCTCGTTTTCCATTGATGTGGCCTACCCCGTAGAAGACAAGGTTCAACTGGCAGCATTAGAGTCTGCCTTTGGTGGATTAACCGGCGAAGGGCCTATTAATTTCCTTATCTGGACTACCACGCCTTGGACCATTCCAAGCAGTCAGGCGATTAGCCTTGGCGCTGATTTAGAATACTGTCTCATTCAGGCAGGCGCTAAAAGACTGATTTGTGGTGCTGACCTGATTGAATCGGTCGCTGAGCGACTCGAATTAACTGACTATAAAGTGCTTGCGCGTTGTCAGGGTGCGGCATTAGAAAATATTGTTGCCCAACATCCATTCTATGCCCGTTCAATTTCAGTATTGTTGGGTGATCATGTAACAACTGATGCAGGTACTGGCTGTGTTCACACTGCTCCAGATCATGGTTTAGACGATTTTTCCGTCTCTAATAAGTATGGCATTGGTACCCTGAATTATATTTTGGATAACGGCGTATTTAAGGATGATGTCGAATTATTTGCCGGCCAGCATGTCTACAAAGTTGATGAAGCGGTTAATCAGGTGCTAACAGATCAGGGTCTTTTAATGAGCTGCGGTAAGATAAACCACAGCTATGCCCATTGTTGGCGAACCAAGACTCCCCTTATTTATCGCGCGACGCCACAGTGGTTTATTTCCATGGAGCAAAATGGCTTATTGGAAAAGGCAAAATCTGCAATTAAGTCTGTGGATTGGCACCCAGAATGGGGCGAAGCGAGAATTCGCGGCATGCTTGACGCCAGCCCTGACTGGTGTATTTCAAGACAGCGAACCTGGGGCGTGCCTATTGCTCTGTTTGTGCATAAACAAACAGGCGAGATTCACCCGCAGACCAGTAGTATTATTGAGCAGGTTGCCCTTTTGGTTGAGCAGTCCGGAATGGATGCTTGGTACGATCTTGATGCCGCTGCATTATTGGGTGAAGAAGCTGATGATTACCAAAAAGTTACCGATACTCTCGATGTATGGTTTGATTCAGGGGTCACTCATGCCTCGGTAATTGGTGCTCGCGATGAGCTGACCTACCCAGCAGATTTATACTTAGAAGGCTCAGATCAGCATCGTGGTTGGTTTCAGTCTTCGCTTAAAACGGCAATTGCAATCAATGGAACTGCGCCCTACAAGGCGGTGCTGACCCATGGCTTTACCGTGGATGAGAATGGTCGCAAGATGTCTAAATCCATTGGTAATGTGGTCTCGCCACAAAAGGTGATCAATGAGCTAGGTGCTGATGTGTTGCGTCTTTGGGTTGCCAGTGCAGACTTTAGTGCCGAAATGACAGTTTCTGATGAAATTCTAAAACGTGCGGGTGAATCGTACCGAAGAATTCGCAATACTGCGCGTTATTTCCTATCCAATATTGATGGCTTCGATCCGCAGCAACATCTAGTGGAAAATTCAGATTTGCTTGCTCTGGACCGTTGGGCGATTGACTGCGCTGCTCAGCTTCAAGAGCAAATAATTGATGACTATAATAATTTCCAATTCCATCAGATTTATCAGAAATTACATAATTTTTGTGTAAGAGATATGGGTGGATTCTACTTAGATATTATAAAAGATCGCATCTATACCTGCGCTGAAGACAGTCTGCCTCGTCGATCAGCACAGACGGCGCTCTATCATATAGCCGAGGCCTTTGCGCGTTGGATTGCACCTATTCTTAGTTTTACAGCACAAGAAATCTGGGATCAGTTGCCCGGTGAGCGTGAAAAATACGTCTTTACATCTCATTGGTATCCACTTCAGTCATTGTCTGCAGAAGAGTCAATTACCCAGCAGGATTGGGCAAATATCTTGCAAGCAAAAGAAGCCATTAACAAAGTTATTGAAGAGCAGCGAAATCAGGGTGGTATTAAGGGCTCATTAGAAGCGGACATTAAGATTTTTGCTGATTCAGGGTTACATAAATCCCTTGCCAAGCTAGGTCAAGAATTACGTTTTGTGACTATTACCTCTAAAGCCGAACTCGCTGGCTTGGCAGATGCTCCCAATAAAGCGGCAGACTCACAGTTTGAGGGTCTTAAAGTACTGGTGGAAAAATCTACAGGCGATAAATGTGTTCGTTGTTGGCACTATATTGATGATGTGGGTAGCAATGAAGAGCATCCATCAGTCTGTGGTCGCTGTATTGAGAATATAGAGGGTCAGGGAGAGATACGCCATTATGCCTAATCTTAGTCTCTCAAGTACTAAACAGTTGCTGACATTACTCGGTATTGCTGTAGTAGTGTTTGTGTTTGATCAGTTGACAAAGTTATGGATTGTTAATCATTTTGTTTATGGCGCCTCAGAGGCTGTGACCTCTTTTTTTAATCTAGTCAGAGTGCATAATTTTGGCGCTGCCTTTAGTTTTTTAAATAATGAGGGTGGTTGGCAGCGCTGGGGATTTACGATATTTGCCGCGATTGTCAGTCTAGTTATTTTGGTATGGATCGCTAGGCTCTCCACCCAGCAAAAATTAGAAGGTGTAGCGCTGGCACTAATTTTAGGGGGTGCACTGGGCAACCTCTATGATCGTGTAACTCTGGGTTATGTGGTGGATTTTCTCGATTTCCACTGGTCTGGTTGGCACTTCCCTGCGTTTAATATTGCCGATTCAGGTATTTGTCTAGGTGCTTTTATACTAATCTTAGAGGGAGTGTTTAAGCGTCCTTCGACAGACGATGACAAGGAATAACATCGATCATGAGTATTAAAATTGAACAGGGTATTCGGGTAACACTGTATTTTTCGCTGAAATTGGAAAATGGTAAGACAGTGGATTCCAATTTTGACGGAAAACCCGCTACCTTTACTTTAGGGGATGGCAATCTACTACCTGGCTTTGAAGCGCCTCTAGTAGGACTAGAGGCGGGTGCTCAGGGTGAATTTGTGATTGCGCCAGAGCATGCCTTTGGCCAGCCTAACCCAGAAAATATTCAACCCTTATCTGTTGATAATTTTGACCAAGAGACATTAAAGGTCGGTGATGTATTTTCGTTCCAAAATGGTGACGGCGAATTACCTGGTGTGATTGCCGCAATTCATGCAGAGAATGTAGATGTTGATTTTAATCATCCTCTGGCTGGGCGAAGTATTATTTTTACAGTGGATATTGTGGATGTTGAGCCAAGCTCAATTCACTAAGGATTAAACAGAGGTCTTATCTATGGATATTAAACTGGCTAACCCCCGAGGTTTCTGTGCAGGCGTAGATCGTGCCATTGATATTGTTAATCTGGCGCTCGATCAATTTGGTGCCCCAGTGTATGTGCGGCACGAAGTGGTTCATAACAAATTTGTGGTTGATGAGTTACGCGATCGCGGCGCGGTATTTGTTGATGAAATCGATGAAATTCCCGATGATGTGGTGGTAATCTTCAGTGCCCATGGTGTGTCACAGAAGGTTCAAAAAGAAGCAAAAAGTCGTCAACTCAAGGTTTTTGATGCTACATGTCCGCTAGTGACCAAGGTTCATTTAGAAGTCAGTAAATTTAGCTCTGAAGGTAAGGAATGTGTTCTCATTGGACATGCTGGCCATCCAGAGGTGGAAGGAACCATGGGGCAGTACAATCATGCCGCAGGGGGTGAAATCTATCTGGTGGAAGATGAGCAGGACGTTCAGAATCTAGAGGTCAAAAATCCTCAGAGTCTGGCTTTTGTGACACAGACCACCCTATCTATGGATGATACTTCTCGGGTGATTGATGCCTTGCGCATAAAATTCCCTGCCATTGAAGGTCCACGCAAAGATGACATCTGTTATGCCACTCAAAATCGCCAAGATGCGGTAAAACAACTGGCATTAGAAGCCGATGTGGTTCTAGTGGTGGGTTCGCCTTCAAGTTCAAATTCAAATCGACTGCGCGAACTAGCAGAGCGCTGTGGCTGTGATGCCTATTTAATTGATGGTGCGCAGGATATTCAAAAACAATGGTTTGATAAAGCCAATGCTATAGGCGTGACTGCTGGTGCTTCAGCGCCAGAGATTCTGGTTTCTGGGGTAATAGACCAGCTGGTGACAATGGGTGCAAAACCGCCTAAAGAGCTAGACGGAGTAAAAGAGACAATCAGTTTTTCATTGCCTCGAGAGTTGCGCAGCTAAACCATTAAGAATTCTGATCTATGTAGTCGTACAAAGCTTTAGTTGATGCATCCAGGTTAGAAGCGCTAGACCCCTGGTCAAGCAAGCTATTAGCCATCTTTTTGCCAAGCTCAACGCCCCACTGATCAAAGGAATTGATATTCCAAATACTTCCCTGAACAAATACCTTATTTTCATAGAGCGCAATAAGAGCACCAAAGTTTTTCGGCGACAACTCGTTTAAAAGTAATGTATTTGAGGGCTTATTGCCTGGGTAATAGCGGTGCTGTTCACCTTCTGGTGCAGCCTGACCTTCCATTAAAGCCGAAGACTGCGCAAGCATATTACCAAGCAGAACCTGATGGTGCTCTGGGTTGCTTAGGTTATCCTTAACTGCCGCAATAAAATCAATCGGTGCGAGCCTAGTGCCCTGATGTAGTAGCTGGAAAAATGCATGCTGACCATTAGTCCCAGTTTGTCCCCATAGGATCGGCCCTGTGTTATAGCTAACCGACTCACCTTGAAGGCTAGTAGATTTGCCATTGCTCTCCATATCAAGTTGCTGAAGGTAAGAGGGTAAAAGCAAAAGTCTTTCGCAGTAAGGAATAATCGCAATGGATTGAGCATTCAAAAAGTTGCTATACCAGATGCCCAGCAAGGCAAGAATAACCGGCATGTTCTTTTCTAAGGGAGCCTGTTGGAAATGCAAATCCATTTCTCTGGCACCATCGAGCATCTGCTTAAAATTCTCAAAGCCAATGCTAATGGCAATAGAAAGACCAATACTCGACCAAAGTGAGTAGCGTCCACCCACCCAGTCAGAAAATTCTAATATTTGATTCTTAGGAATGCCGTAATTAATTGCCGCCTCAGGGTTGGCGGTTAAGCCAATAAAATGTGCGCTATTTTTAGGGTTCTCAAGACCTAGGTTATCTTTAAACCATTGAATAGCTGTCTTCGCATTGAGCATGGTTTCTTGGGTGGTAAAGGTCTTGCTGGCTATTGAAACTAAGGTTGTCTCGGGATCCAGTTTTTTTAGGGTACTTAGAATCTGCGCGCCGTCCACATTAGAAATAAAGTGAACATTGATTCTTTCATGGGCATATTCTTCAAGTGCAGTGCAGGCCATTTTTGGGCCTAGATCTGAACCACCAATGCCAATATTAATAATATCGGTAATGGGTTTTCCGGTGCTACCGGTCCAGCTACCACTTCTTATTTCTTCACTGACAGCTTTTACTGCCTGCAACTGTCTTTCCACCTGTTCAGCTCTGGCTTTTTCTTCCGCTGATAAGGCATCCGATTCCGTTGATCTTAGGGCGGCATGCAAAACAGCACGATCTTCGGTGTTATTAATTTTCTCGCCGGCAAACATGGCTGCTCGGTGGGTTTCCAATGGTGACTGCTGAGCCAAATTAATCAGCTGTTCCCAAATATCGTCATTGACCAAGTTTTTCGAAAAATCTAACTTAAGCTCTCCAGCCTTGAGTGAGTATTTTTCAAATCGCTGACTATCTTCCTGAAACAACTGATTAATAGCGATTCCCTTGTCAGAAGATTGGGTTTCAGATGCCAGTTCTAAAAGTCGATTCCAGGCAGCAGTATTTGCTGGGTTGTAAGACGCATTATTCATTTTTTTAAAATATTCCCTTGAGTGCTTAAGCAAATGAGCACACATAATCTATTCATATTGATCTTGTTTAAAGCATTTTGTAATAAAATTACAAAAAATAACGGTTCTACTGATTATATATGGTTAACTTTTGTAATTTTGTTACAATTGCGCCTCAATTTTTATGGAGCCAACATGGGTCATCTTAATAATCAAATTGCTAAAGTAACAAACCGTATTATAGAGCGAAGTGAAAAATTGCGCTCAGATTATTTACAACGGTTAGAGGAAGACTTCAATAATCGCCCTGAAAGAGGCAAATTAAGCTGTGGCAACCTTGCCCATGGCTTTGCTGCCTGCGGCGATGATGATAAGAATAGTTTGCGCATGATGCAAGCCAGTAATATAGGTATTTTGACCGCATACAATGATATGTTGTCAGCGCATCAGCCCTATGCCACCTACCCTGATAAGATTAAACAGGCTATGCGTGAAATGGGTTGTACTGCTCAGGTCGCTGGCGGAGTTCCCGCAATGTGCGATGGTGTGACTCAGGGTCAAGATGGTATGGAGCTCAGTCTATTGAGTCGCGATATCATTGCTCAGTGTTCAGCTATTGGTCTATCTCACCAGATGTTTGATGGTGTATTGGCCCTTGGTATTTGCGACAAAATTGTTCCCGGTCTTTTAATGGGTGCACTGAGCTTTGGCTATTTGCCAACGCTATTCGTGCCAGCGGGTCCAATGGAATCAGGTCTACCCAATAAAGAAAAACAGAGAATTCGTCAGCTCTACGCACAGGGTAAAATCGAGCGCGAAGAGTTACTTCAAGCAGAATCAGACTCCTATCACAGTCATGGTACCTGTACATTTTATGGTACAGCCAACAGTAACCAAATGGTACTGGAAGCGCTGGGCTTGCAGTTGCCGGGCAGTTCCTTTGTTAATCCGGATAACCCATTGCGTGAAAGGCTTACCAAAGAGGTTTCTTACCAAATTGCGCGTATTACCGCACTGGGTAACGATTACCGTCCTATTGGTAAGGTCATTGACGAGAAAGCGATTGTAAATGGGACTGTGGCACTTTTAGCCTCAGGTGGATCAACTAACCACAGCATGCACCTAGTCGCCATAGCCCGCGCTGCGGGAATCATTCTTAATTGGGATGATATTTCCGATCTTTCAGCGGCGGTTCCATTGCTGGCTAAGGTCTATCCCAATGGTCATGCCGACGTCAATCATTTCCATGCTGCCGGCGGCACAAGCTGCATGTTTAGACAGCTACTGGATGCGGGTTACATGCATCCAGATGCTAACACTGCATGGGGCGAGAACTTTGCAGACTTTACTAAGGAGCCAACGCTCACCGATGATGGCGATCTAGAATGGAATGAGTCACCTCAGACACCATTAGACACTGAAGTATTAACAACAGTGGATAAGCCATTCTCAAATGAAGGCGGTTTGCGACTCCTAGAAGGTAATTTGGGTCGCGGCGTGATCAAAGTGTCAGCGGTAGCCAAAGAAAATCAAATTGTTGAGGCACCAGCGGTAGTTATTGATAGCCAGGATGATTTAGAGCCTCTATTTAAAGCAGGAAAACTTGAAAAAGACTGTGTTGTTGTTGTGCGATATCAAGGGCCAAAAGCCTTGGGTATGCCAGAATTACACAAGTTAACCCCATTCTTGGGTACTCTTCAGGATAAGGGGTTTAGTGTTGCTCTAGTCACAGACGGTCGAATGTCTGGTGCATCAGGTAAGGTGCCAGCTGCTATTCACATAGTGCCTGAAGCCCTAGAAGGTGGGTTATTAGCTAAGGTACAGGATGGCGATATGATTCGCTTGAATGCAGAAACAGGTGAATTAGCTTTTGTTGGTGATCTCGCAGAGCTTCAGCAGCGTGAGTCAGCACCTCAGCCATCAGCAGGTCAAAGAGGCTGTGGGCGAGAAATATTCGCAATTAATCGCAGCAATATTAGCAATGCTGAGCAGGGTGCTTCGTTCCTATACCCTGAGGACTAATTATGAGCATCGAATGGAATCTAGTTGCCGATATCGGTGGCACTAATGCACGCTTTTCAGCCATCCCTGTGGGTGAGTTGGAAAGTAGCTATGAGTTTCACCACTCGGTACAAGAACATCCAGAATTTGCCGATCTGCTTAAAGATTTGGTTGTGGAAATTGCAGAGGCTACGGGTTGGGATAATCCCCCAGCCAGTGCCTGTTTTGCGGTTGCCTGCCCAGCAGATGTTGAAGAAATTGCCTTTACTAATAGTCATTGGCATTTCACAAAAGCAGAATTAAAAAAGTTACTAGGCTGTCAAAACCTGCATGTAATTAATGATTTTGAGGCTGTAGCCCACGGTATTACTGAGCTTACTAGTAATGATGTAGTTCAAGTAGGCGGCGGTGAGCCAGTGGCTGATAAGCCCATTGGTATAATTGGCGCAGGAACAGGACTGGGTGTTGCCGGTCTAGTTCCTCTAGATAATGGTTATAAGGTCATTGACTCCGAGGGTGGTCATGCGGATTATCCTCCTACTACAGATCGTATGGCGGCAGTAGTCGGCGTATTGCGAGAAGAGTACGGGCGAGTGTCTCTGGAACGACTGCTTTCAGGCAAGGGTATTTTTAATATCTACAGATCACTTTGTACCATTAACAATATTGAACGAGACTACGAAACACCCGCAGAGGTTGCTGCTGCAGCTGAGCAGGGTAACGATGAATTAGCCCTTCAGGCATTGAATATGTTTTGTTCGGGCATGGGCAGCGCATCAGGTAATTTAGCGCTGACCTACGGTGCCAAAGGCGGTATTTATATTGCTGGTGGTGTAGTGCCAAAATTTATAGATTTTTTTATTAATAGCGATTTTCGTCACAAATTTGAAGAAAAAGGTCGCTTCGTAAGTTATTTAAAGCCGATTCCCATTTATATTGTAGTTAGAGAAAATCTTGGGCTACTGGGTGCGGCCAAAAAACTGAAACAAAGTTAAGGAGTTACAGGTGCAAAAAATGTTAGCGGGAAATCCAGTTATCCCAGTAATCACACTGGATCAAGTAGAAGACGCAGTACCATTAGCTGAAGCATTGGTAGCAGGTGGCCTAAAAGTATTAGAGGTTACATTGCGCACAGAAGCAGCCGTAGAAGGTATTCGTCAGATTATTAAACATGTACCTGAAGCTATTGTTGGCACCGGCACAGTTTGCAGTGTTGAGCAAATCAAGTTATCTGAAGACCTAGGCTGTCAGTTTATGATCTCGCCAGGTGCTACGGACAATTTACTTAATGTTGGTGCAAAGTCATCAGTTCCTTTTTTGCCGGGCATCTCTACTGTAAGCGAATTAATGCGTGGTATGGAATACGGTCTGAAAGACTTTAAATTCTTTCCCGCAGAGGCCGCCGGTGGTGCGCCAGTGATGAAAGCCATGGCTGGACCGTTTCCCAATATTAAATTCTGCCCTACGGGTGGCATTGGTCTCGGTAATGCAATGGATTACCTGACTCTACCCAATGTATTATGTGTGGGCGGATCATGGATTGCTAAGCCAAAAGACATTAGAGAAAAACGCTGGTCAGAGATTGAAAAGTTAGCAAAAGAAGCAGCGGCATTGGTGTAATAAGTAAAAGAATATAAGTGGTACTAGATTACCGAGGTATATGATGAGTAGTAGCAAAATTGATTTAGTTTTATTTGGGGCGCGAGGCGATCTTTCGCGTCGAAAACTCTTTCCTGCGCTCTATCAATTAGATAAAGCCGATCTTCTAAGTGATGACACTCGCATCGCTGCAGTTGCACGTCAAGAGCTAGAGACTGTGGATTTTGTCGAGCAAATGGGTGAAACACTTAAAACTAATCTCGGCAAAGACTGGGATGACAAGATTTGGTCTAGGTTTAAAAAACGCATCGAATATATCCGCATTGAATTTTCTGAGAAAGAGCAATTCAATGCCTTGCGTGAATGGTCGGACGATAGTCGTACGCTTATTTTCTACATGGCAACACCGCCCAGTATGTTCGGAATTATTTGCAAACATTTGGATGAAGCAAATTGCATCGACTCAAAGTCGCGTATTGTTTTAGAGAAGCCTATTGGCCATGATCTAAAAAGCTCTAAAGAAGTAAATGATACGGTTGGAGAATTTTTCTCTGAAAGCAGCATTTACCGCATCGATCACTACCTAGGCAAAGAAACCGTGCAAAATCTTCTTGCTCTACGTTTTGCTAACCGCCTTATCCATTCACAGTGGGATAATAGCTGTATTGATCATATTCAAATAACAGCGGCAGAAACTGTAGGTATTGAAGGCCGTTGGACCTACTATGATGGTGTGGGTCAGTTGCGTGATATGGTGCAAAACCACCTATTGCAGCTACTTAGCATGGTTGCTATGGAGCCACCTAATAAAGTCGAAGCTGATGAAATTCGCGCTGAAAAAGTTAAACTTTTGCGTGCTATGACGCCGATTAATCAAGATAACGTAGCCGATCAAGCGGTCCGCGGTCAGTACTCAGCGGGCTCTATCTCAGGTGATCCGGTGGTTGGCTACATGGAAGAAGAGGGTGCTGCCGAAGACAGCAGTAATACCGAAACCTTTGTTGCACTTAAAGTCTTTGTTGATAATTGGCGCTGGGCCGGCGTACCGTTCTATCTTCGAACCGGTAAGCGTATGAAAGAAAAAGTCACTCAGATTGTGATTACCTACAAAGAGAATCCTCATGCGATTTTTTCTGATGATGATTCTGAGGCTAACAACCGTTTGGTTATCCGTCTTCAACCCAATGAGGGTATTCAGCTAGAGATGCTGTCTAAGAAGCAATGTATGAAAGAGCGTTCTAGTTTAGAAAAACGAACGTTAAACCTCGATTTTCTCGATCCAAATGAAGACGGCAGAATCGTCGATGCCTACGAACGATTACTGCTGGAAGTTTTAAATGGTGATCAGTGGCTCTTTGTAAGCCGTGATGAAGTTGAAGCCTCATGGCAGTGGTGTGATGACCTTCTGCAGGCATGGGATGATAAAAAAGTGGGTACAAAATCTTATAGTGCTGGATCATGGGGTCCCGCCAATTCGGAATCCTTGATTGAAAAGGATGGTCGCAGCTGGTATTTGGTTTAAACAGATTTCTATTTAATAGAAAAAGATTTTAATACGAAAAGATTTTAATAGGAAAATATTGTGGAACTAAAACAATTCGAAAATACCTCTGCACTGGATATGTCACTTGCTGATGAAGTCAGTGATCGCCTTAGACAGTCCATTCAAAAGCAAGGGCAAGGTTCCCTGGTTTTGTCAGGTGGCAGAACGCCAATGGGCTTCTTTCATCAGCTGTCTCAGCAGGTCTTGGATTGGTCAAAGGTCACAGTAACATTGGCTGATGAGCGTTGGGTTAACGCTGATCACAAGGATAGTAACGAAAAGCTGGTTAAAGAAAATTTATTAATCAATGAAGCCCATTGTGCAAAATTCTTATCTCTAAAGAATTCAGCCGAAACTGCAGTCTCAGGTGAAGCCGAACTTGAGGCAGAATTATCAAGGTATGATCAGTTTACCGTGGTTATTTTGGGTATGGGTGACGATGGCCATACTGCATCATTGTTTCCTGGCGCTGATGCCCTATCCGCTGGATTGGCACTTAATTCTGGAAGAAGCTGTATTGCCGTAACACCAACAGAAGCCCCTCATGAGCGTATTAGCATGACTCTACCACGCCTTTTAAACACTGAGCGCCTGATTGTGCATATCAGTGGTCAAAACAAGCAGAAGGTACTAGATCAGGCGAATGCAGGTAATAATGTAGAAGAATTGCCTATTAGAGCGATTCTTCAGCAGACTCAGGTGCCAGCCACCGTGTTTTGGGCAATATAAATACAAAAGAAAGGCAGAAAGAATAGTAAAGCAGGAAATGTTAAAAAAGAAATATAAAGCCCTCGGTCAGAAAAACCGAGGGCTTTTTTTATCTAACGTATTTCGTCGCCAACGCGAACAATCTTGAGCGTATTAGTACCGCCTTGAACATTCACAAAATCACCCTTAGTGATAAGCACTAAATCACCATCAGAAATAGCATCATATTCACGCAGTTTCTCAACAGCTAGATGATTAATATCTGAAGGATTCAGTGTTGATGTTTCAAAAGGCACTGGTACAACACCTTTGTAGAGCGCAGTGATTTCACAGGTACCCGCCTTCTCAGCAAAGGCATAAATGGGCAATGAAGAAGTAATTCGTGACATTAGCAGAGGTGTATACCCAGTTTCTGTCATGCAGATAACCGCTTTAACACCCTTAAGGTGGTTGGCAGCATACATAGCTGAAAATGCAAGAGACTCATCAATTCTTTCGAATGTTTCATCAATTCTATGACTAGAGCGCTGAGTCAGAGGGTGCTTTTCAGCGCCTTCAATTACTCTAGCCATAGCAGTTACTGTTTCAACAGGATAGCTACCCACCGCAGTTTCAGCAGAAAGCATCACAGCGTCAGTGCCATCTAAAACAGCATTGGCCACATCAAATACTTCAGCGCGAGTCGGTGTTGGCGCACTGATCATAGATTCCATCATCTGAGTTGCCGTTATAACCACCTTGTTAGCAGCCATGGCAGCTTCAATCAATTGCTTTTGAACAGCAACTAGATTGGCATCACCAATTTCGACACCCAAATCGCCACGTGCAACCATAACGCCATCAGAAGCCTCAATAATACCTGGCAAAAACTCATCGGTAATAGCTTCAGCGCGTTCAACCTTAGCGATAATATGAGCCGAGCTGCCAGCGTCCTTAAGAAGCTTTCTGGTCAGTTCAACATCAGCTGCGGCACGCACAAAGGAAATGGCTAAATAATCAGTATTTAAAGCAGCAGCCGTTTTTATATCGGCTTTATCTTTAGGTGTTAAGGCATCAGCGGATAAACCGCCACCAAACTTATTAACCCCTTTTTTACTAGATAATACGCCACCCTGAACTACCTTACAGCGTGCTAACGTGGATGTTTTTTCTAGGATGTCAAAGGTCATTCGACCATCATCTAGCAATAAAACATCTCCAGCATCCATATCTTCCAGTAGTTCCTGTTCGATATAGACTGCACCCTGATGTCCTGCTTCTTTATCCATATTGCTATCAAGGCTGAAAATATCACCTACAGCGAGATCAATTTTCGCGTCGTCAGTGAAACTGCCGATACGGATTTTTGGTCCCTGCATGTCACATAAGATGCCAACAGGTGTGTTCAGTGACTTTGCAATACGTCTAATGGTATGTGCACGCTCGGTATGCTCTTCAGCACTACCATGAGAAAAGTTTAACCGGAAAACATTAACACCTGCCTGAATAAGATTAGTCAGGTTAGTATCATCACTGCTTCCAGGCCCTAATGTAGCAAGGATTTTGGTTCTTCTTGGCATATATAAATTATTCCGCGTTTAGGAGTACAAGGCTATTATCAAGCATGCGGTTTGAGAAACCCCATTCGTTATCATACCAAGCCATCACCTTAACCATAGAACCATTCACTCGAGTCTGCAGAGAATCAAAGTTGCTAGAGTAAGCGATATGATTAAAGTCAGCAGAAACGAGCGGTTGGTCGCAGTAGCTTAGTACTTTGCCCAGTTCGCCTTCAGCTGCAGTTTTAAGTACCTGATTGACTTCTTCAACCGAGGTTTCGCGACCTGCGTTAAACACTAAATCAACCAGTGATACATTAATTGTTGGTACCCGAACAGCCATTCCATCGAGCTTGCCAGCTAATTCAGGAATAACATCAGCAATAGCAACAGCAGCACCTGTTTTAGTAGGAATCATTGATTGAGTCGCCGAACGCGCTCGATATACATCGGAATGATAAACATCACTCAGTTGTTGATCATTAGTATATGCGTGAACAGTAGTCATATAACCTGACTCAATGCCCATAGCTGCCTGAAGAGGAGCCACAAGCGGCGCTAGACAGTTTGTCGTACATGAAGCATTAGAAATGATTTCATGAGCAGACGTAAGCTGATCGTGGTTAATACCGTGAACAACAGTAGCATCAACACCAGAACCTGGTGCAGAGATAATTACTTTCTTAGCACCGCCTGCAATATGCAGTGCTGCCTTATCTCTTTTAGTGAACACGCCAGTACATTCGAGAACCACATCAACTCCAAGGTCACCCCAGGGTAAGTTGGCAGGATCGCGTTCACAGAACCATTTAATTTCATCGCCATTTACAGTCATTTTATTTTCACCAATTTCAACCTGCTGGTTGAAACGGCCATGCACTGAATCAAACTGAAGAAGATGGGCGCTGATATCTACGTTACCTAAATCATTAACTGCGACAATTTGCAGTTTGTCATGAAGTTCAGGACGCTCGTAATAAGCTCTGACAATATTGCGACCAATGCGGCCAAAACCATTAATGGCTATTTTGAACATAAGAGGGAAACCTTGCTTTGTAGTAAAATTACAAAAATTATAATTTTTCGGGGCATTTTAATCAATTGATAAGCGTATTTTTTGCTTATAATTACAAAAAGAGTACCGATTTAGTTAATTTAGAGGCTCTTTTGGGAATTTTTGAGTTAATTGCATCAAAAAATTGATAACCAATGGATGTGGTCTTATCAGTATTTTTTGGATCTAGAGTATAACAGAGTCCAATATCACTTAAAGGAATAAGTATGAGTCAAATGAATAAAGTGGCAGCCTGGTCAAGCGAATTAAACCTCATTTGCGAGATGCGTTCAGCACTATCCCATTTAAACAAAACTGAAAAAAAAATCGCTCAAAATATTCTTGCTGATCCTGAGGCGGCAACCCAAAAAAGTATTGCTGTTTTAGCTAAAAATTCAGGTGTCAGTGAGCCCAGTGTCAATCGCTTTTGTAAGCGTTTTGATACGACAGGGTTTCCAGATTTTAAGCTTAAGTTAGCCAAAGCAGCGGTCAGTGGTATCTGGGAAACAGTTCATCCGGTAAAGCCTGAAGACGACACCGGAAAATACACCACTAAAATCATTAACAATACGATTGCCAATTTAATGGCTTTTAAACAATCAGTGAGCTATCAGCAAATACAGTTAGCAGTAGACGCGCTGATTCGCGCAAAAAGAATATTTATTGTTGGGCTAGGTGGTTCCTCTGCAACGGCCAGGGATGCAGAATGTAAGTTCTTACAGTCGGGCTTATCTGCTTGCTATCCCGTTGATCTAATTATGCAGCGTATGGTTGCCTCTAATTACGCTGTGGGGGATCTCTATTTTTTAATCTCTCAAACGGGCGAAACTAAGGAAATTATTGAAGTTGCTGAATTGGCAAAATTGAATAATGCACCCGTCATCTGTTTGGCACCTGAAATGAGTCGGCTGTCTAGATTATCAACATTGAAGTTACAGATAGTAAGGGTTAATTCCCTTGATCGATTAAGTTTCTCGTCCCAAGCCACCTATCAGGTTATGCTACATATATTAGCGGCTGGTATAAGTGTGCAAAAAAAATACAACGGCTAGAATTTTAAATAAGGATTGTTTTAAAGAATGCTATAAAGTTATTTAATAGGTAATTAATTGTGGTTAATACTAATGTATTTGATTCAATTCTGTTTAGTTTTCGTTAAAAATCAAGCATTTGGTTGTTCTGAGTCATTAAAGTAAATAAACTCAAGAGATGGAGTATTTTCAATGGTAGGTGTATTTAATGTCTAATGAAGCGGTTTACCCAGTTCCTGAAAAATGGTCTGGTGATGCCTGGATTGATGCGGACCGTTATCAGGTGTTGTATCAACAATCATTGGACAATCCAAATGATTTTTGGGCGCAACAATCGGACCAATTTCTAACCTGGGAGAAGCCATGGGAAACGTTGAATTCTGCGGATTTTTCAAAAGCTGAAGCTGCGTGGTTTGTGGGCGGAAAATTAAATGTCACGGTCAACTGTATTGATCGACACCTTGAAAGTCATGCAGATCAAACGGCTATTATTTGGGAAGCCGATGACCCTACTGATCATATTGAAATTACCTATGCTGAGCTACATAAGCAGGTTTCTAAGTTTGGCAATTTATTACGTGACCTTGGAGTAAAGAAGGGAGATCGGGTTTGTATTTACATGCCTATGATTCCTGAGGCTGCCTATGCCATGTTGGCCTGTGCCCGAATTGGTGCAATTCACTCGGTAGTCTTTGGTGGCTTTTCGCCGGAAGCGCTCAAGGATCGAATTCTGGATTGTGATTGTCATGTGGTTATCACAGCGGATGAGGCTGTTCGCGGCGGAAAAAAAATATCTCTAAAACAGAATGCCGATAAGGCCATTGAGAACTGCCCCGATGTTCGCCACTGTGTTGTAGTTAAAAGAACAGGCGCGTCTATTGATTGGAGTGAATCCCGAGATATTGACTACATTCAAGCGATAGAAAAGATTTCGGCTGACTGTGATCCTGAGTGGATGGATTCCGAAGATCCTTTATTTATTCTTTATACCTCTGGGTCAACGGGCAAACCTAAGGGTGTTGTGCATACCACTGCTGGCTATCTTCTGATGACAGCCATGACGCATAAGTATACCTTCGATTATAAGCCCGGCGATGTCTACTGGTGTACAGCTGACGTAGGCTGGATTACCGGACATAGTTATATAATCTATGGGCCTCTATGTAATGGGGGGACAACTCTTATGTTTGAGGGTGTACCTACCTATCCTGATGCCTCTAGATTCTGGCAGGTAATTGATAAACATAGGGTTAACCAATTTTATACGGCGCCAACTGCCATTCGCGCCCTAATGGGAGCGGGCAATCAATTTGTTGAGCAAACCTCGCGCAGTTCATTAAAGTTATTAGGTACTGTGGGTGAGCCCATAAACCCAGAGGCATGGGAATGGTATTACCGTGTTGTAGGTGAGAAAAAATGTCCCATAGTGGACACCTGGTGGCAGACTGAAACCGGTGCTCACATGCTCACGCCATTACCTGGGGCTATGGCCATGAAGCCTGGCTCAGCGACGCTTCCTTTCTTTGGTGTTGAACCTGTTCTACTCGATACCGACGGCAATGAAATACAGGGTGAAGGTGAAGGCCTACTCATGATTAAGCGATCATGGCCCAGCCAAATAAGGTCAGTATTTAATAATCACCAGCGTTGTATTGATACCTATTTTAAAGATTACCCAAATTATTATCTTACAGGTGATGGCGCTAGAAGAGATAAGGATGGTTATTTTTGGATTACCGGTCGTGTAGATGATGTGTTAAATGTATCCGGGCATCGACTGGGTACCGCCGAAATTGAAAGCGCTCTAGTTTTGCATGAAGCAGTGGCTGAAGCAGCAGTAGTTGGCTTTCCTCATTCTATTAAGGGACAGGGTGTTTTCTGTTTTGTCACATTGATGAACAACATTATCCCAACGGATGATTTGAAAATGGAATTGAGCGGTCTATGTGCCTCTGAAATTGGCCCTATTGCCAAGCCTGATGAAATTCACTGGACAGACGCATTGCCTAAAACGCGCTCTGGAAAAATTATGCGACGAATTTTGAGGAAATTAGCGGCGGGCGAGATAGATGAGTTGGGTGACATCTCAACGCTTGCCGACCCCCCTGTGGTGGACGACTTAATTGCTAGCATCAAGTCGAAAATAGGTTAATGGTCAGTAGGATAGTGATATTCAATAATAAATTTAAATGGAAATTGCCACTCTCAGATGTGGTGTTTTAAATGGTATGTATATAATATTATGGAAAGTTAAGGGAATGAATCTATGAGTAAAACAGATATAAGTCAGCGATTGGCTAGACTAATGCGTGAACACGGAGTATCCCAGAGTGGATTATCGAGAGGTTGTTGTGTCCCGCAGCCAACAATAAACCGAATCCTAAATGAAAAAACTAAGGAGCCACGTCGTGAGTCCGTTATTAGGATTGCTGGTTTCTTTAATGTAACCCCTGAATCGCTTTATCAAGAATCCAATGAGGTTCGAGAAGAAAGCGATGCAGTGGCAAGAGTATACGATCAATTTAAATCACTCCGACCCAACCAGCAAAAAAAGGTTATCGGATGGGTTATGAAAGACCTTGAGAGCGATTAACATTATCGCTAATGGTCGATATAACCTTTTCTCTGTCTTCTGGGGCTAGTTGATTTAAGTAATCTCTTAAACCTGCTAGTCCTAGTTCAAATGCCTTTTCTAATTGATGGACTGCTTGGTCCATCATAGGATCTTTGACTTCAATTCTATTCACTATTGACTGAGATGGCGATTCATTGTTAAAGGTATCCATACTTTTATCCCTTTTCTTTTTACATTATTGGTTTCAATCTGAGCAAACTAAATAATTAGTTGAAACGATTTAGAAGCCACATATCCTTAATTTAGTATAATTTATAATCAATTTGTATAACCTATAGGTACTAATACTTTAGTATTAGGCTATATCTGCTAAACAAAACCAATAAAACAGCATTCTATTGCAAGCTATACTTACCTAATGCTAGACTCAATCTTGCCTAAGGGGCGGTTTTAAAAAAACCTGAGAAGCACCCTTTGAACCTGATCCGGATTATGCCGGCGTAGGAATAGGAATTTAGTTAGCCCTCCACCTCGTCTTTTGATTCCGGGTCTCCTTAACCAACTGTTATTGAGGCTCAACCATGAAATCTTTGTTACAAAACTCACGCATATTATTTTTATTTTCTGCTGTATTTTCGGCTAGTACTTATGCCGATAAAAATATCCAAGAAATTATCGTCACTTCTGATTTTAGAGAAGGACTGTTAAAGAATATTCCAACCAGTATTTCGGTGATTGATGCTGAAGTTATTAGTCAGCGAAATAGCAACCACTTAGAGCAAATATTGGCCTTAGCGCCCAATGTTAACTTTGCGGCTGGTGCGTCCAGGGGGCGCTATTTCCAGATTCGTGGCATTGGCGAACGCAGCCAATTTGTTGATCCATTAAATCCCTCGGTGGGCACCTATGTAGATGGTATCGACTTTACTGGTTTTGGTGGAGCGGCAACATTGCTTGATATAAATCAGGTTGAGGTGCTGCGCGGATCTCAGGGTACAAGATTTGGCGCTAATGCATTGGCGGGTGTTATTAATCTTAAAACGGCTGACCCTAGTGCTGAATCACAGGGCTATGCAAAAACCTCATTGACTAGCTATGGCGGCAGAAACCTCGAAACAGCGTTTGGTGGTGCTCTTAATGACCAATGGCATTACAGAGTCGCTGCCGGAAAAACCCTTTCTGATGGTTTTATTAGTAACACCACATTAGATCGAAAAGATACCAACAATATTGATGAATTGACTTCTAGGTTAAAGCTACGTTACTTGGCGGCTGATAACTTAACTGTTGATTTTACCGCTCTGCATTTGGATGTTGATAATGGCTATGACGCATTTTCTCTGGATGAAAACGGCAATACTTTGTCTGATGAGCCGGGATATGATCGACAAGACACCTCAGCTTTTGCGATTAATTCGAATTGGACTGTCTCTGATGCGTTAAGTGTGAATTCAATTTTTACAACCAATCGATCTGATACTGAATACAGCTTTGATGAGGATTGGGCTTATCTTGATCTTTGGCTAAATAATATGGATGGCGAGGGTGCCGAGGAGTACCAAGGGTTTGATAGTTATCAGCGTAATCTCTCTCGGGATTCAGGAGAAATAAGATGGATATCTGGCCCCAGTGGAAAAATACTAAATAGTGACTGGTTAGTAGGAGTCTATCGTCAAATTTCTACGATTAGACTATTAAGAAGTTATGTTGGAATTTACCGTGGTTATGTTGACGAGGATGCTCCAACAGAGTATGTAAATTGGGATACACCCACAGAATGGGGACTTTTTGATAGCCAATATGATACTGCAACGACTTCTGTGTTTGCTCAAGCAAAAATCCCTCTAACAGATAATCTTAATCTAACTTCTGGTTTGCGCTATGAATCTTGGAAATCTGAATATTCTGATAGCAATGCTATTGCAGGTAAAAATAGTGAAAATCTATTGGGTTCCAAGTTAGCGCTTGAATTAAACACTGATGCAGAAAACCTACTATTTGCTGGCTTAACGCGTGGCTATAAGGCGGGTGGTTTTAATTCTGAGGAAAAATTACCCTCTGAGCAGTATCGCCAATTTGATACCGAGTATCAGTGGAACTATGAAGTGGGCGCTAAACTTTATTCCCCATCCGGTACTCTCTCGAATAGCATCACCGCGTTCTATGCTGATCGTAAAGACTTGCAACTTAAGTCCTCAACCTATGATGAAAGCCAAAATAAATGGATAGAATTTGTTACCAATGCAGGAACGGGCTATAGCTATGGCGTTGAATGGGAAGTCACCTGGCAGCCGCAGGACAATTTTCGAATTGCTTCAAACTTGGGTCTGCTTAAAACCAAAATTACTAAGCATGATAATTCCGACCCAGATGCGTTTAATCTAAAAGATCGTGAAGTGGCTCATGCGCCCGAATATAGCTTTGCCACCTCGGTGCAATATGACCTAACCAAAAATTTAACCGCGACTCTAGAGCTTGAGGGTAAGGATAGTTTTTATTATTCTGATTCCCATAACTTCCAATCCCAAGCCTATAAGCTCGTTAATGCGAGATTGGCCTATCAAGCTAACGGCTATCATTTAACTGCTTATATCAATAATGCTACTGATAAGGACTATGGTGTACGTGGATTCTCTGGGTGGGATGCCGATCCTCGATCGGGTGAAGGTTTTGATGAACAATCCTATCAACAACTTGGTGCGCCAAAAGTTATTGGTTTATCGCTTCGAGCGGATTTCTAAACCGATTTAATTTTTAGGGAACCGAATATGCAAGTAACAATTGACGTCAGTATGTACCCTAATCGGGAGGAATTTATTCCTCCCATTGATGGTTTTATTGAACGTATTAACCAATTTGACCATCTAAAAATTACCACATTCCCCACTAGCACAGTGGTTCAGGGTGAGTATGATCATGCTATGCAAGCGGTACAAAAAACCATTGCCGACTGCTATAAGGAATTTAATATGGCGGTCTATGTGATGAAAGTTATTCCCGGATACGAGGCACTTAAATAATGTTTGAATGGCTAGGGTTAGAAACCATTGCGGTGGTCTTAGGTATTGCGTATTTACTGTTTGCCATGCGTGAGAATAGTCTTTGTTGGTACTGTGCCTTTATCAGTACTGGCATCTACATATGGATATTTGGCGATGTTAGCCTGTATATGGAATCCGCGCTCAATGCTTATTATATGGTGATGGCAGTTTATGGTTGGTACCAGTGGCAGCGAGGTGGCAATAGCTCAGAAGGTATTATGCTCAGCGGTTGGGGAGTCAAAAATCATCTATCTGCCATTGGCTTAGTGGTGGTTTTATCGGCAGTATCGGGCTATTTATTATCGCAAAACACCGATGCCAGAATGCCTTATATTGATTCCTTTACCACCTGGGGCAGTGTAATAACCACCTATATGGTGGCGCGCAAGGTCATTGAGAATTGGTTGTATTGGATTGTTATAGATTCGGTTTCCATCTTTTTGTATATCGATCGCGAGCTCTATCAGACAGCGGGCTTATTTGCGCTCTATTTGGTGCTTGCGGTGATTGGTTATCTGGCCTGGAGAAAAGCCTATCTCGAGCAACAACAGCTCTCTAGCTGAGCAAACTATCATTGAGTGGCGCCAGTGGCAGGCGCCATTTCAATCTAAGCCTCAGATTGTTTCGCAACTTGAGGGCGGACTGACTAATACCAGTTATCTTGTCGAAGCGGGCTCTGAGCGTGCGGTACTTAGAATCAATAATCCCCAAGCCGTTCAGCTAGGGATTAATCGTGATAATGAAATCACTATCTTAAAAAAAATAGCCTCTATCGCTGTTGCGCCAAACTATTATTTTGCCAATTCACAGTATTTAGTGAGTGAATACATTGATGGTGAAACTAAAGATGTAGATGGTATTTCACAGCCGGCGATTAGACAGCAAATTTTTCAGGCTATTAAAGCTATTCAGACAACAAAACTGCCCAATTTAAAGCGCTTTAATTATAAAAAATACTGCCAAATCTACTGTTCACAGATTTCTGGCGAGTATTTAGGTCAGCCGGCAGTCCAGCAAATCTTAGATTTAGCCCAACAAATCGATAGCGCTGATTGGCAACCCGTCCTCTGTCATCATGATTTAATTCCTGAAAATATCATCCATAACCAACAGGGCATCAGCATCATTGATTGGGAATATGCGGGTTTGGGTCACCCACAATTTGATTACCTGCGTATTTTTAGTAAGCAGCAGAGGGAAAGTTTGGGTATAGAGCCCAATCTAAACTTAGAAAGACTTCAGGCAGTGTTGGATGAGCTATGGTTTGCTGTACGTTATCCTGTAAAACAGCTGAATCTTGAGATACAGCTTAATAAAATTCTTTTAAAAGGTTAGAGCAGTGACAGATAAATATAATCAGTTACCCCAGAAGAGCAGCGAATTATCCAGTACAAGGGTACGGAAATGCCGTTTACCGGCGAATATAACGATCACCATGGCAGTGGTACCTATTTGTGTAAACGCTGTAATACGCCGTTATATCGCTCAGACAGCAAGTTTTCATCGGGCTGTGGTTGGCCGAGTTTTGATGATGAGATTGCGGGTACGGTAAGACGAGAAGTTGATGCAGATGGTCGGCGGGTTGAGATTCTATGTGCTAACTGTGATGGCCATCTAGGGCATGTATTTGAGGGCGAACAATTTACTCCCAAGAATACGCGTCACTGTGTGAATTCCCTTTCTTTAAGCTTTGTTGCTAACCAGCCGTCCGAATAAGATACCCACTTCAAATAAAAGCCACATTGGTATGGCTAAAAGTGCCTGAGAAATAATATCTGGGGGCGTTAGCAGCATGCCCGCAACAAAACAGAGTACGAAAACATAGGGTCTCTTTGTGGCAAGCTTATCGGGGTTGACTGTTCCCAACCAAGATAAAATGACCACGGCAATAGGTATTTGAAAACTCAGGCCAAAGGCCATAAACAATTTCAAAACAAAATCCAAATAGGCGCGGATATCCGGCATCACACTGATGCCCTCAGGTGCTACGCTGGTAAAAAATAAGAACACAAGCGGGAATACCAGGTAATAGGCAAAGGCCATGCCGGTATAAAATAAAATCACACTGGCACAAAATAGCGGTAGGGCAATTTTCTTTTCTTGTTTGTAGAGCGCCGGCGCTACAAAGGCCCATAGCTGATAAAGAATATAGGGCATGCTTAAAAACATTGCGGATACCAATGCCAGTTTAAATGGAGTTAAAAAAGGCGAGGTAATTTCGGTAGCAATCATGGTCGATGTGCTAGGTAAAAAATCTCTTAATGGTTCTGATATATACAAATAGAGCGATTCGCTAAAGGGAAATAGAACAGCGAAAACCACAAGCACCACAAGAAAAACCCGCAACAGACGGTTGCGTAGCTCTAAGAGGTGCGCCATCAATGGCTGTTTAACGGAAGCCTGTGAATCAGTCATTTCAGGGTTGACCTGTTTTGTGGCTTTCTAGTGACTGTTCAAGCTGATCTTTTGATTCGCCCAAATCTTTGAGCACCTGCTCGTTATGCAGCTGATGACGGATATCATCCATACCTACTTCATTTTCGATGTCTTGGCGTGTTTTAGCTAATAATTGCTTCAGGCGACCTATCCATAGGCTGATCGCTCTAATCGCCTCAGGTAGGCGCTCAGGGCCCATTACAACTAATGTAATAAGGGCTACCACCAATAGTTCAAGAAAACCGATATCAAACATAAATATCTAGTGGGGTTACCTGTTAACTATCTTTTTTATCGTCATCTTTGGCATCGTTCACAGAGTCTTTAAACCCCTTAACCGCACCGCCGAGATCCGAACCAATATTGCGTAACTTTTTAGTACCAAAAATAAGCGCCACAATCACCAACACAATGATTAATTCCTGCCAGCCAAATCCCATAATGTTTACCCTTTATCTGTTAGCTTTTTCTTCAAGACCCGACAGGCCAAAACGCCTTTCAAGTTCCTGTAGAACCTCATTGACTTCAATATCCAGATGCGACAGCATGACTAGGCTGTGAAACCATAGGTCAGCAGTTTCATAAACAACTTTACTGTTATCGCCAGTCTGCTCGGAATCTCGTGCCGCCAAGATGGTTTCAATAGATTCTTCGCCGACCTTTTCCAGAATCTTATTCAGCCCTTTTTGGTGAAGACTCGCCACATAGGAGTCGTCCGCAGAGGACTGTTTGCGTTGTTCGAGTACCTCAGCGAGCTGTTTTAATATCGCATCACTCATGAATAGATATCCTTTTGATTCTTTAATACTGGATCAACCGCCTTCCATTTTCCGTTTTCTAGAACAAAATAAAAGCAAGATTCTCTACCGGTATGGCAGGCGATACCACCCACCTGATCGACGGTTAAAATAATCACGTCGCTATCGCAGTCGAGGCGGATCTCTTTGATATGCTGAACATGTCCAGATTCCTCACCTTTTCGCCACAACTTTTGTCGTGAACGCGACCAGTAAATAGCGCGGTTTTCTTCTACGGTAAGGCTTAGCGATTCAGCGTTCATCCATGCCATCATCAGGATTCTACCGGATTCATGGTCCTGTGCGATCGCCGGAACAAGTCCATCGCTATTCCAGGTTATTTTGTCGAGAAAACTAGTCAAGCTGAGTCTCCAAAGTCATTATTGCTTATTAATGGCGTCATTATGGCAGTCGTAGAGGTGATGTAAAGAGGTGATACCAGAAGATCCGCTTACTTAAATAACATCAAAAGGGCACCGCAGGCGGTAATAGCCGAGCCAATAATCAAAGTTGGGCCCATGGCCGTCAGCCATTGGGTGGCCAATAACCCCAAACCAAGACCAGCAATAACTGCGCCCGCGGAATGCATTGTACGGGATTTGACGGGCGGTGTCGGTGTCGAGGATTGCTCATTGGCTGGCGTTTGCAGG